>Ga0307511_10007544_pt1 | contig 10940 bp, 10 predicted proteins | sample 13_EM_MG_FD_200266 | JGI IMG/M metagenome (GOLD analysis project Ga0307511, IMG submission 200266) | Populus trichocarpa ectomycorrhiza microbial communities from riparian zone in the Pacific Northwest, United States - 13_EM | ecosystem: Host-associated > Plants > Roots > Unclassified | place... | reverse complement strand
CTTTCCACACAGAAAACTATGCTTCTATTTTTCTCTCTCGCACACTATGACTAGGGTTTTTTCAATGCCTTGTTGAAGACGAACGACTAACCTGATACATGCACACGCACTTATATACTCTCCTAAACCGACCAAGGATGTTTCCTGCCCTGGTTCGGATGGCAGCTAGGGCCAGCTTGGATTTACTCTGTTTCCAATATCCTCCATGTTCAGGAAATTTAATCCTGCTTAAATTGGATACTTGACAACATTCGTATCCTCATCCGATTAGGATACAAATTCTCTATATAGATTGAAACATGCGATAAATTCATGTTTACTTTTCCTTAACTTAGATGTCAAAGTACAAAACAGTCCCTAAACTAAACAAATGGGCTTTCAATATATATAGATGATCGAAAGAATGAGAAACATTTTTATTAAGATTTTTTCCATCTTCTTCTTTACAAAAATAGTACTCAATAATTTGTATCAGTAATTTATTTCAATCATATGATCAAAGTAGATGATATACTCATTGCTTGCTACTGCAACTCTAGTTTTCTGAATGTCTACTTGTTTTTCCAATTTGATCAAATAAGGATTCTATTATATAATCTTATAATTAAAGGATCAAAATGTAGTTTGACATTTTGTGTGTTGTGAGTTTGTGGCTCCATCCTTTGCTCTCTCCTTCATTCATGACCTGAAGTAGGACAAGCCACCTCATGAATGGAGTCCTTGTAGTCCCAATGCCCCATACGCCAAAAAAAATTAAAAAATACAACCCTGGAAATAATTAAATAATTGTTAACGTTTTTCATCCTTCACCTTGTTCATCTGTTACACTTAGGACCGAAAATGCAGATTTTGTTGTATGGAAATGCTTGGCAGCCCAAACCATACTACAAGCCCGTGAGACGAATTTGGAAGTCATCTTTCTGGTACAGTTTCTTGCTCTTCCCCCAAGCAAAAACAGTACGCAGTAAAATAACTCAGGTGCTAAAACATGCAATGACACTAATGCCTTGTTTGTTTTCAGAAAAATAAATTTCTGAAACCATTTTTTTTATTTTCTCATATTTGGTGAACATAAGAAAAATAAGTGAAAGAAAATTCAATTTTGATTAAAGAAAAAAAAAAACTTTATGAGAGGAAAGTGTTTTCCTTTCCTTATTCTAAGAAAAGCACTTTTCCATGAAGCACCTCTTCTTTGCCTGGTCAAAGATATCGATTTTTTAGCAATCAAGTTTTTTTGTGTCATTTCAAATAATTCTCGTTTCTCCATTCCTGTAAAAAATCATTGTTGTTGCAGAAAGCTTTCTGCTTCAAATTTTAAATAGTGGCACAATTATGACTGTTCCTGCTTTTGACATCCCTTGCTCATTTTTTAAAAGTTTTGACTGTAATTTTGATGCAATTATTTTCAAGTAAATATGACCACCATGACATATTCCATTAATTCATTAATAAATTATATTGTAAGTGATTAAATATTTATATTTAATAATTTTTATATATTACATAAATTTGAAAAAAAAATTAATTCATTAATAAATTATTTTCCAGTTTATTTTCCATAACATAACCAAACACTGAAAAATATTTTCCAGTTCATTTTCCATTACACTACCAAACATCGAAAAATACTTTCCCGGAATTCACTTTTCTGGAATTCACTTTCCCCGGAATTCACTTTCAAAAAAAAAACTACTTTCCTGCAAACAAACGGAGCCTAAGAAAAAGAAAAAGAAAGATGAAGCTTCTATCAGCAAATGGGAGTGTAGAACATTTGATGGATGATCAAGGAGAAGACAGCACAGATTCTCTGGAGTCCGGGTTTAGGAAGCAAGGAAACATCCGTAACGCAAAGAGGTTTTCAGAAATGAAAACAGAACTTGACAGAGAGTAAGCAGTTCAGGAGATGCCAGCTGATGGTCAGACACCGGGTTTCAGGGATATACACTCTGGTTTATGGAATGAGTCATATATTAGATGGCATTCAATTGACTCAGAGGGGAAATCGGGGGTGTTCTAGCAATGTGGAATGACAATATTTTTTAGGTAGAATCAACTTAGTTATATGGCCGAAAACACTACGGGGGTGCAAAAAGATGGTCTTTGGTAATCAGGATAATAGATTGCTAGAGATTCAGAATGGAACAAAGGAATTAGAAGATGAAGGGGAGAGTCGGGAACTTACTATTACAGAAAGAAGCAAGCTGATCAATAGTTTGGTTACAGAAAGAAATGTGGAGGCCATTTGGAGACAAAAATCAAGACAGAACCGGTGCAAGTTGGGGGATAGAAACACGCGATTCTTTCATTTGGCAGCAGGCATGAGAAGATCGCGTAACAGTACTATCTCCAAGATCATCTATGGTACCATGCACCACAATCACCTCTCCATCAGACATAAAGGCTGCTGCAGTATCCTTTCACTCCAATCTTCTTTTCACCAGACCAAATCATCGAAGGGCTGCATGGGAGTAATGGGATTTAAAGGTATTTCTCCTCAATTGTCTACTTGGCTGGAACAGGATGCAACTTTGGAGGAAGTTAAGCAAGCTGTATGGGACTGTGATGTATCGAAAGCTCCGTGTCCAGATGGATTCACTCTTTCTTTCTATAGGAAAGCCTGGCATCTGCTCGGGATTGAGATTCTTTCCATGGAACTTCTACCGATAATTTTTCTAAATCTATATTAAGAGAGATTTGCTATCAGAGTACTAATTTAAAGATATAGATTATTATTTATAGAGAAATTTGAAAAACTTTATAAATTGATAAAATATCAATTTGTCCTTTAAATAATATCTATATATTAATTTATGAAAATTTTAGAAATTAATCAAGTCCATACTTGATTTTTCTAGATCTACAAATATAATCTCTATATTAATTATATTTTAGTCTTTAATTTCTAAAATATATTTTAATCAAGTCATACTTAATTAAATCATCTCACTTTAATTTCTAACTAATAGTTCTTAATGTTTGTGACCCATTAAGTTACTAATATGTTGTCCCAAATATAAATTATAATTATAATTCAATAAAATTAAATAAATTAAACAATTTAATTTATTATCATTTTAACAATTGAATAATTTATATTTGAAGATAATGTGCATAGTCTAGTAACGTATCATGAGCCCCAAATATTATAAAAGTTATTAGTAGTTCGACTTAACCTTTTAATAACTGAATTTTCAATGTAATTAATATCCTTTCATTAATAATGTATCGATTTAACATTAAAATATAATTTATATCTATTCTATTAAATTATATTTGTTCTCTACATACATGATAGTTATTATATTATTAATAACTTGAAAATATCCTTCATCATCGAAAAAATAAATTTAGTTGTGATATAATATCTCTTTCAAGACATTGCAAAAGTGATTGCAATGTCTTGAAAGAGATATTATATTTATTTTAACCTATCACAACTAAATTTATAACTATTTAGGTGGTGGCTTAGTGGTAAGAGCTTGGGACCAAGAGCTTTGCTCCCTCTGTGGTCTCAGGTTCGAGCCATGTGGTTGCTCATATGATGGCCACTGGAGGCTTACATGGTCGTTAACTTCAGGACCCGTGGGATTAGTCGAGGTGCGCGCAAGCTGGCCCGGACACCCACATTAAACTAAAAAAAAAAAATGATTGCTTGCATATTTAATTAATCCCAATCGGAATGTTTTCAAACAATTTTCATTTATTATATAAAAACCCGATTTTCAAAAAGTCGCCGCCATTGAATTAGACTAGTGGTAAGAGAAAACCATTCTTTAAACATTAGTCAATATTTTTCATTCAAGTATTACATAGTTAATAGTTAACAGACGAAAAGTAGTTGGTTGATACGCAAGATTAAGGATTCTAAAAAATAATACAGCTAAATTGATCAGAAATTGTGAGCTACATGATGGATTCTATATATGTGACTACAAAAGTGGAGTTGAAGAAGATAGAGTTAACCACTAAAAACATGGAGTCTTCGAGGTTCATTAATATTTGTTTCTTGGTGTTCTGTGCAAGTCTTATCATCCCAACAAGAAGCCACAGTTACTCTCATGTTGCCTTGTTTATCTTTGGAGATTCGTTGTATGATGTTGGAAACAATAATTATCTCAAGAATGCTCTAGCTCGGGTAAATATCAAGCCATATGGAGAGACCTTTTTCAAGTATCCCACCGGAAGAGCTTCTGATGGCCGATTAATTCCTGATTTTGTTGGTAAGGACTATACTTAGGGATGTTCTTCATATAAAAGCTTCTTTGCTTTACTTTTATGAATGAAATGGTTGGATATGATATTCTTGTTTCGAAATTCACTAGTTCAAAAATTATTTTCCTGTAAACTAATTATGGATTGGTTTGAGTAACTCTTGCATCCCGAAAAGCGGGATTTCTTAAAAAAAAAGAAAAAAAAAATCAAAGTTGAGTGTATTGTGAGGAATAAGTAGATACTGCGAGAAGGATTTAACGATGGGGCATGTTTTACTGTTTAGTGTTTATATTATACTGAAACTTGGCATTTAGGAGTCTGAACTTGGGTGAATCCAACTAGGGATGGAGGTAGAGCAAAATAAATGGGGTCATGTGAAAACAAACACCAAGGAGGATTGACATAGGCAAAATCAAGTTTTGAAAAGAGAAGGGCCCAACCAGCCCAAGAAACCCAACCTTGCAATAGAGAAGAAAGATAAGAAAATAGGAAGAAAGAAAAGGAAAAAAGGTATGGAAAACAAGGGAAAGAAGGGAAAACAGGCTACCATAGCTCTACTAGAGTTCTTTCACCAACAGGTGTTATACCACTACATGTGTCTTGCTAAGACAAAGCCAATGCTAAAAAAAAAACCATCATTAAAGGGTAGAGGTGGCCACACACGTAGCCGTGACAGGCTTATACACGCATCAACACGTGTCATGTATGCACCAAAGCATGTCATACACATGCCGAACACATTGGTTTGCTTTCTTCTATTTCAATCCCTGATTCTTTAGTAACCCTCTAATTTAGTCCCTGAAGGTAACCAAATCAAACCCAATAATAGCCCAACTGAGGAGAGAAGAAGAAGAGAAGGGAACATAAAGAAAATAAAAAAAGAAAAAGAAAAGGAGAAAGAAAATGGCCCAACAATCTTGGGCTAACCAAGCCTACCAAGAGGAGAGGGGGAGCGTAAGAGAAAGAGAAAGAGAAAGAAAAAAGATGGCTAACCCAAACCAGCAAGCACACTAATTCTTTTTGTGTAGATAACTTTAAGAGCATGTATGGAAACGCGGTGTAAACCATGTTCTCTTAAAATTTAAAATTTTATTTTGTTTAAAATTAATTTTTTTATATTTTCAAATTGTTTTGATGTGTTGATGTTAAAAATATTTTTTTAAAAAATAAATAAAATAATATTTTAATATATTTCTAAAAAACAATACTTTCAACTATTACCATATTTCCAAACTTAACTTTAGATTATAATTAACACATTAAATGATGTTCAAGGCACGCCTAGTCAACGCCACTATCTTGAATTCTCCATTTTAAAAGTTATGAGAGCGGCACTCACTTGAATTTTCTATTTTATAAGCTATTAGGACAACATACGTAAATATTTTTTTTCACAGGGTGAGTGCTTCCCTAAACAATTAGTTTTACAGTTCAATTGTGCTGTTGTTTATCATAAAATAATTATTCTCCATGATTTCCCTCTAAGTAGGATGCACAGTATGTCCACAACCCTACCCCCACAAGGCAAATTCATGTGATCCGATGGTATATAAATATAGGTATGGGACACAACACAGGGAAACAGATCCACACACACAGCTCATGCAACGTCCACAACACATTCTTCTACATTTTCGTTCTTCTTCCTTCTTTCATTATTTTTCCCATATGCTTTCTCTTATTCTATATAGAGGTTAATGGATATATCAACACATTGTGATGTTAATGGTTTATTTTGTTCTTTACAACTTATTATTATCGACACAAAATGTTTTTTGCAAAATGATGCTTGTAATTTTGCTGCAGCTGAGTTTGCAAAGCTGCCATTAATTCCACCATATTTGCAACCTGGAAACCGTCAATTCATTAATGGAGTCAACTTCGCATCAGGAGGAGCTGGTGCTCTTGTTGAAACTAATCAACGACGGGTATGTGGTCCAGTTGCCTAGCTAGGCCTCTCTCTTCTTTTATGTGTCCAAGTTAAGATCATCATGCATCAACAAGCTAGAAACTTGGTACTTTTGGAGTGGATTTTGCTTATTGTGATTATTTTATACTAATTAATCATGTTTTTTCATTTTCTCCTGTTTGGTTCTTTCGAAGGTGATAGACCTTAAAACTCAACTTAGGAATTTCAAGAATATGGAGAAGCAGCTAATTAGAGAAAAACATGGAGTTGCTGAGGTTAAGACATTATTATCCAAAGCTGTTTACATATTCAGCATTGGAAGTAATGACTACTTTGTACCTTTCGCCACAAACTCGACTGTGCTTCAATCCTACTCCCAAGAAGAGTATGTCAAGATGGTTATCGGCAACATAACAGCAGTGATCCAAGTAATTAACATGTTATAAGAGCACACAAATTATTTCTTTGTTTCATTTTTCTCCCAAGTTCATCAAACTATGATTGCATCAATTTTGCTTTTTCAGGAAATATATAAGATTGGGGGAAGGAAATTTGGACTTTCAAAGTTGACAGCATTGGGTTGTGATCCCGCCTTGAGAGCGCTAAAACTAGCCACCACAGGTGGCTCCGGCTGCATGGATGAAGCAACTATGCTTGCAAAACTACACAATATAGCTCTCCCCGAAGTTCTCAAAGAGCTTGAGAGCCACCTAAAAGGATTTACATATTCCATTTTTGATTTTTACACTACAGCAGATGAAAGACTCAATAACCCTTCAAAATATGGTAAAGAGCTCCCTATTTTTTCTTATCCTGAACTGTTAGGATTATTTTATTCCAATTTTACTTTCTTTTCTTTAATTTTCCCATTTAATTTGTGTGAAGGTTTCAAAGAGGTGAAAATGGCATGTTGTGGCAGTGGTCCATACAGAGGCTCCTTCACTTGCGGCCTGAAAGGATACCAAGTGTGCGATAACGTTAGCGAATATCTCTACTTCGATGCAGTTCATCCAACCGAGAAGGCCAACTATCAATTTGCAAAGCTAATGTGGAAGGGAAGTACTCAAGTTGTCAAACCTTACAACCTTAAAACACTTTTTGAAATATAGCTAAAAACTTGTCCAAAATGATCCATCTCGAACCAGACAGTTAATGATTCTGCACACCAATAAATATTCAATCGGAACATCCTATCTTCTGATTTGTTTTAAAATTATGACTAATTAATGTTCTTTCTTCTCTGTTCTTTTATTTTACTTGCAATCTAAACTAACTGATAAAGGCCAAAGGCTTGCTTTCGAGGGTGTGTGGTGCATGAGAGTGAATTGGTATATCGAAATAAAGAAATAGAGATTTTCAAGTTCGAAGGTTACAACCCTAACGGTAAAGAAAACTTTGTTTCCATACTTTTTGAAATTCAATAATTCTTAAAAACTGTTACAAAAATAATTTACAAAATGTTTAAACATGTGATAAACCAACTTAGCTAATTAAAATCAAATCAAATTAAATTAAAACTCTAAAACCTAACTAGGAAAGAAATCAAATATAATAAGAAAAATAAAGAAAAATCCCAAACAACAAATTTTTATCCTCATTTGATCACAGTTCTATCCTCAGCTGATTATAGTCTAAACAAATAGTTAGATAAAAAAATATACTTGTTTTCACTAGAAAACTACGCATTTAGAACTTTTCTTGAACTTGTTGATACTTGTCAAAGAAACCATATACACATAAAAATATGGTTGAGGTCTAGATTGGTTTCTTGGTTATAAAATATTTGTGTCTGACAAGTAGCATATATATATATATATATATAGGAGATAAAATTTGTGATTTGAAATCACACCCTCCTCCCCTAGTATTATTAAACTAAAAAAACTGTGTGGTTAGGGTCAATACTCAGAGTTGAAATATAAAATTTGCAGTCTACCTATATCAGCTTTCATATCTGATCTGATAATAAATGGAAATCGGCATGTCCATATCAGATGGGTGCATCACAGCGTACAAAGTACATTTAAGGCTAATGCTGGTGGATCATACGGGTTTCAACTTTCAACAATTTTCATCTGTGACATGTTATAATTTTAGCTTGCAACAAGCTGTGAGTGCATTTTTCATGTGGGGGCGATTTTCTTATAATTGTTTAGAGAGAGACCATAGTCTAAAGACAGCAATTACACTTTATTGTTGAATTTTGAGGACAACTGGAGTGAGATACTAGAGGCATTGCCTGAATTTTTTTTCCTGTTTTGAGAAATCAGAATACTATTTTCAGTATTGGAACCAAGGAATAATCATTGTAAATTTTATGACAGCAGAGATCGTTATTAGCACTAGCAGAGTAAAATATGCAACACAAGCAAGAGTTTTCTTCAAGTTTCACTGTAAGCTATCATTCAAGTAAAAGTTTATCAACGAAAATAAACAGAAATATCTCAAAGCACTATATTAATTTTCAATATAATTGAATTATGAACATAAAGTATTTGAAAAAAAAATCAACAATCAAAATAGTTACAGTCACAATCAAAAGCAGGGGAATTCAGGCTACAGTTAGATCTAGCAGAACACATCAATATGCAGAAACTTGCATTTGCTCAAGCCATGGACACTCATCTCATTCTCTTTATAATAAGTATTCAGTGTCTAAAGAGAAGGCCTGAATTGAGAAGTGAAAGAGCCTATGAAGTCGAAGAAATCCTGCAAGTAGGACTCTGATGTTGTCTTCTTCTTATCATTGTCCTTCTTATAAGCAGCAGAGAACCTCCCACTGACCATACTTTTAGACCCACTATCAGTATCCATATCAGTAGAACTTTATTGAACTAAAAAGGTTTTCCACACAGAAATACTACGCTCCTATCTTTCTCTCTCACACACTATGACTAGGGTTTTTTACTCCATTGTTACAGACGAAAGAATAACCTGGCACAGTAACACACACACACACACACTTCTGAACCGACTAAGAACGTAGCCAACACTGATTCGGATTCGGCTAGGGCCAACTTTGTACACTTTCTTTCCAAAAAATATCCTACTAAAAATCTGAATCCTTGTTAAATTAGGAATTGAAGAATGCAATAAATGCAGTTACCCCTTAATTTCTGAGGTTTTTTTTGTTTTTTTTTTGAAAATAAGGTATTTTTGAAATTCTTTTTCATAAAATAGAGTAAATTTTCCTCATCATTTCTTTTTGAATAAAAAAAAACAAGTCTTGTGAGATATTCATTGTAGATTTAACTCCAGGAGTAGGACAGGCCAACTCACGAATCGAGTTCTTGTAGTTCCACCGGTAAAAAAATAAAAATAAAAGATTGAAACAATAAAAATAATTATCAAATTTCTTCTTCTTTCACCTATTCATCTGTTATAATTAATAGGACTGAAGGGTGCAGATTTTCTTCTATAGAAATGCTTGGCCGAATATGGTAAATGTTTTCAAAACATGGATGTTAATGACAGGCGATTAACCAGCTTCCGAACTCATTCATTTGCGTAATAGATATAGTAGTCAATTGGCCGTGTTCCGGCATGGATTGGATTGCTTTTCTTGAAAGCCAGTAATTTAATTTTTTATCTAATTTTACAACTAAATAGTATAAGAGATAATTTAAATTAAATTGATTAATTTCATGGGTCTAAATACAATTTTGTTGACCGGTAAAATCATAGTTTAATTAAATTTTTTTTCAAGATAATATCTATTTTTAAAAAAATTATTGAGACAATGACAAATTGTCTCGATCTCAGTCCCCAAGCAACTTGTGTCGTGAATTCCATTAAGTTTAATAACATTTTTTCTTTCTAAACTTTTTTTTTTAATTATATTCGCAGTTTATTTCTTAACCAATCCAATATTAAAGAATAAAATCAAGATAAAACTATTAAAAACAATTAAAGGACCAACAAAAAAAAAAAGCATATTCGCCCAGTTGGTGCACTCGTCAAACCTATAACTAGGTAACCTGGGCTAGCACGCCAAACCTGTGAATCGAGTTATTGAATTTAGTGGGATTACAATTTGTATTTTGAAAAAAACTATTTTTTAGTTAACTACATGATAAAAAAATAGACAATCACAAAATCAAACACCAACCTAATACTGAGATGTTGAAAACAATAATGAAAAAAAAAAAGTTAAACTCGTCAGACTTTTTGTATGACCTTTTTTCTCTCAGTAAAAAAGAGAGAAAAAAGACACCCCAACAAACCCATTTTAGGTTTATAATTTTTTTCTTAAATAAAAAAATTAAAAAAACTAAGAGATAAATATAGATTAAGATATTTAATATTGTAATATGAGTAATTTACCTGCTTGTATTTAATGAATTTATTAATCAAATTGAAATAGAAATCATCAAACTCATAAGATATTTTGGATAAAATAAAAAGAAAAAACAACTATGCAAGGCTGCATATATAAAAAATATCATAATAAATAAATATTTTTCATTTCTAAAAATAAATTTAATATATATATATATATATAAACTACAAATGAATAATACAAATCTCTTAAAAAATTAAACAAATCTAATATAAAAAGAGGATAAATAAGCAAAAACAAATCATAGAGAAGTAAAATATAAATTTAAAAATTATTTTAAAAACATATAAAAAAAGTTCTAAAAAAAAAACTAAAAAAAAGAAAAAGAAAAAAAGCAAAGAATGAGGTCAAACCTAACTCCTAGCCTCTGATTAAAGGACTCGCGTGCAAGCCTCTTTTTTTTTTTTTGTAAGATAATAGGGTGGATGACATGATGTCCACCCCAATTTTGTTTGAAAAAAAAAAATGACGCGTTGTCTG
>Ga0307511_10007543_pt1 | contig 10941 bp, 12 predicted proteins | sample 13_EM_MG_FD_200266 | JGI IMG/M metagenome (GOLD analysis project Ga0307511, IMG submission 200266) | Populus trichocarpa ectomycorrhiza microbial communities from riparian zone in the Pacific Northwest, United States - 13_EM | ecosystem: Host-associated > Plants > Roots > Unclassified | place... | reverse complement strand
ATTCAACATGACAGAAGTCAAGCCCAAAAATTAGACTTTGACAAAGTAACTAGACAAATTTAACTAGCACACATTTTCTGACTTTAATTGAAACATAAACAGACCAAATTTAAAATGGCTATAACTTGCACAAAAATCCAATGCAATTATGGTTGGACAATCTAGAAAGGTCACGTTCTGAACTTGAAATCCACCTAGATTAGTCTTGTTTTCACATGCAATGGATGACTTCAAATTCATTTATTGTTCTGACCGTAAACAACATCAATTCCTTTACTTATTTGCATTATCAACCCAAATTCAAGTAGTCCAACATCAAAATAACCATTAAGGGCTTTTCCCATCTCTAAGTTCCCAATTGTAGGCAAATAAGCATCCTTGAACCAATTTCAAACTGATTGCTAATTTCAATCATTCCAATTTGACTCGTCAAGGCCCTTTGTAGTTGTTTCGCTCTCGCTCTTATCATTGGACCATCTGAATCCTCTTGCATATTAGATTTAACTTTACGATATGGATTATAATTCCCATGATGCACATCACTACGCCTTGGTAAGAATTTTAGAGACGTGGCAGCATTACCTGTGGCCCAAGGAATTAGTGATACATTCAGATCATGAATCATTGAAGCACTTGAAATGGCAGCATTACTTGTGGCCCAAGGAGTTAGTGATACATTCATATCATGAATCATTGAAGCACTTGAAACGATGAGAATCAGCCCAACATCAAGTGTAAATCAGCCAACGACCCATTGGAGGTGCCAATTGGGCCAATTACAAGAGCTAGGGCAAAGAAGCTCAAATAAGCATTGAATGAGCTTATTCAGAACATATGGAGCAAGATGGACCTAGAGGGGCTTGGGACATTTAAGGAGCATGAAGGACAACCTTTAATTCATCTAATTCACGTCCAAGAAGAGCTCAATTTATGTGGAACAAGGGGCTAATGTGTTTGGCCCCATACCAGCCTTGTTAGACTTATTTTTTTCATAATGCTATAAGGATAGAAAGTCAACAATTTATTCTCCTAATTAAAGTAAGAAAGTTGGCCAGATCTTGTTCCTAAAGAGGGGAGGATTATTTAATGATTTTCCTATCCTAAGAAGGAAAGTAATTAAATCAGCAACAAAGGAGGAAATTTGTTTTCTTATTTGTCTAAGTTAAACAAGAAAATCCAAGCTAATTAAGGACATCAAAGGGGGCAGCAACACAAATTTTCCAAATCAGATTTCTCCTAGTTTATTTGGGACTTCTTAAGGGTGACAAATATGATTCTAGCATATTTAGGATGGTAATTTTTGGATTTTTATTATTTTTATTATTTTCTTCTTAGTCTTTAGGTTATTATTACTTATTTGGATCAATTTTAAGTGGGCTTCATATAAGTCCACCTAAGGGGGGTCCATTAGGGTTTCTTTAAGTTTAGAGTCAATATAAATAAAGGCATAACCAAACATGAAAGGGTTAGATAATTCAGATTAAAAAACTTCTTGTTTGCCGCACTTGTTGTGTGTTGGTGGGATAATATCCCTTCCTTGGTTCTCTAAAGAACTGAAAATGACTTATCGAAGAACAACTTGCTTTGTGGCGTCATCCTTATACTTCTTGTTTGGGAATCAATATTCGTTGGGTGGGGATTTTCCATTTCCAATAGTGCTGGTGCCTAGGTATAAGTTATCTTTGTGTCACTCCTATCAAACCAGATTTATTTGGCTTTCCGGGAATTGTTGTTTTTGCGTGTGGGTTGCATGACCTCGTGATCACAAGATTCGCATCATGAAAGGGCTAAGTTGAGTAGGAGACATTCTAAATGGGTTGAATTTATTGAAACCTTTTCGTATGTGATCAAGTATAAGCAAGGAAAAGAAAACATTGTGGCAGATGCACTTTTGATACGATCCAGGAAAGGTCAAATTCGGATTCTGACGTAAACTGTGCAACTATCCAGTTTTACGACAACAGTCATAATTCTCAATCCGACTACTGGATCGAGCTGAAATTTTAAAATGCGAACCTTGTGATCACATGGTCACGCAACCCACATGCAAAGACACCAATTCCTGGAAAGCCAAGTAAATCAGGTTTGATAGGAGTGTGACACAAAGATAACTTGTACCTAGGCAACAACACTGTTGGAAACGGAGACCCCCACCCAACGAATATTGATTCGCAAACGAGAAGTATAAGGATGACGCCGCAAAGACAGTTGTTCTTCGATAAATCATTTTTCAGTTCTTTAGAGAACCATGGAGGGGAGATTATCTCACCAATACACACACACAAAGTGTGGCAAACACGAAGTTTTATTAATCTGAATTGTCTAACTTACATGTCTGGTTATGCCTTTATTTATACCAACTCTAGACTTAAATAAACCCTAATGGACCCCCTTTAGGTGGACTTATATTAAGTCCACTTATAATTGACCCAAATAAGTAATAATAACCCAAAGACTAAGAAGAAAATAATTAAAATAATTAAAATCCAAAAATTCCCATCCTAGATATGCTAGAATCAGATTTGTCACCATCAAGAAGTCTCAAATAGACTAGGAAATCTGATCTGAAGGTAGAATTTAGTTTGAAGTCTTCTTTCCTTTTTGTAGCTAGGATGAATAAGGAATCCTTGTAAGAAAAGGATTCTGAAATAATTATGAATCCTTGCCACACTTGGAAACTATGTTGTAGCCCATTAAAGATCTTTGTAGAATTAGTAGATTTCTAAAATAAGGTGCCACATCCTTTTAGGAAAAGAATCCTAACCAAATAGGAAGTCCACAAGTCAAAAGGAAGTAAATAACAAAATTCGTACAGCCTCTATTGACCTGTATTGAGATGCCTTCCCGAACTCCGATTGATCTGAAATTTGGACCCCAGGTAGGACAACATGTCAGGCGACTTCACGTAAAATTTCAGCTCGATCCAGCGATCGGATTGAGAATTATAATTGTTGCCGTAAAACTGGATAGTTACACATTTTATGTCAAAATCCGAATTTGACCTTTCCTGGATCGTATCAACTTTTGTGCAGGTATGTTCTTTTATTTACTTTGGATGCTAGATTTCTAGGATTTGAACACATAAAAGAATTGTACAAGGATGATAGTGATTTTGCTAATGTTTACAAAGCTTGCGAAACTTCGGCTTTTGGAAAGTTCTATAGACTTGATGGATATTTGTTTAAAGAGAGTCATTTGTGTGTTCCATTAAGTTCTATATACATGAATTGCTTATTCACGAATCAATATTCGTTGGGTGGGGGTTTTTGTTTCTAATAGTGCTGGTGCCTAGGTACAAGTTATCTTTGTGTCACTCCTATAAAACCTGATTTACTTGGCTTTCTGGGAATTGGTGTCTTTACGTGTGGGTTGCGTGACCATGTGATCACTAGATTCGTATCATCATGTAATATGTACTGTATTTAACATATATGCATTTTTCTTGTTCATCATCATGGGAACTTTAAAGTGAGAAAATGGCAAGTAATGATCAGATCCTTGAGCACATAAAATGGCCTGAAACTCTTAAAATTGCTAATGCATGGTGGTACTTAAAAAAGCAGGATAGAGACTTCATGAAAATTGATTATAAGATATATTTTGCCTTGATCATGATGAGGATTAAGGCCACAAGATTTGGAGATACATATGCTTTCCCTTGATCAAGAGGTTCACATCAAGAATCTATCAAAATTTTAGTATGAATTAGAAATATAAATCATAATTTATGATTTTTGTAATATATGAATGTGTTAAATAACAAATTGAATTTAACCATGAGATCAAAATGCCAACATGATATTAAATGTAAGAACAATTCACTCAATTTTCTTGAGTTAAAGGTTTAAGGTATCTTTACAACATTAAGATTTTTTTCGGGGTGTTACATAAATTAGTTGCACTTGTCCTTATGAGAGTGATCTACATATCCAATGTTGAACTTTAGAAGTGACTCTGATACGATCCAGGAAAGGTCAAATTCAGATTTTGATGTAAAATGTGCAACTATCCAGTTTTACGGCAACAGTCATAATTCTCAATCCAACTATTGGATCAAGCTGAAATGTTACGTGGAGTCTCCTGACATGTTGTCCTATCTTGGTTTAAAATTTTAGGTCAATCGGAGTTCGGGAAGGCATCGAAACACGGGTCAACAGAGGCAGTACGAATTTTGTTATTTACTTCATTTTGACTTGTGGACTTCCTATTTGGCTAGGATTCTTTTCCTAAAAGGATAACAGCTTATTTTAGGAATCTCTTAATTCTACAAAGATCTTTAATGGGCTGCAACATAGTTTCCAAGTGTGGCAAGGATTCATAAATGTTTCAAAATCCTTTTCTTAAAAGGATTCCTTATTTATCCTAGCTACAAAAAAAGGAAAGAAGATTTCAGAATTAATTCTACCTTCAGATTTGATTCTCCTAGCTTATATGGGACTTCTAAAGGGAAACAAATCTGATCATATTATATTTAGGATATTAAATTCGTTCGGATTTATTATTGTTATTATTATTTTCTTCTTAGTTTTGGTTTATTTATATTATTTGGGTTTAATTGTAAGTGGGCATCATATAAGTCCACATAAGGGGTCCATTAGGGTTTATTTTAGTTTGGAGTCACTATAAATAAGGGCATAACCAGACATGTAAGGTTACGTAATTCAGATTAATAAAACTTCTTGTTTGCCGCACTTTGTGTGTGTGTGTTGGTGAGATAATCTCCCTTCCATGGTTCTTTAAAGAACTGAAAATGACTTATCGAAGAACAACCGGCTTCGTGGCGTCATCCCTATACTTCTCGTTCACGAATTAATATTCGTTGGGTGGGGGTCTCCGTTTCCAATAGTGCTCGTGCCTAGGTACAAGTTATCTTTGTGTCACACTCCTATCAAACCTGATTTACTTGGCTTTCCAGGAATTTGTGTCTTTGCGTGTGGGTTGCGTGACTGATCACGAGGTTCGCACCAGACTCAGTCCACAAGCCCTTACGATAAACAACCTTAAGCCTTGAGGATATTAAAGGGATTCCCAAATACGTCATATACAGCTCACCCTGTTTAAAGCCAAGGATTTGAATAATTGTGGATATATATATATATATATATATACACATATATGCTCTTTTTTTTCTTTATTTTTTATAACTTAAAACATAATGAATCCTTAACCCATGTAATGAGCTTAGTAACTCGTATTACGAATACTAAAATGTAGATAGATAGTGCAATGTTTAATTCCCTTAAGCTTTCTTCTCAATCAATGTAACAAGCACTGGCCTAATAGCTATTGATGCGGATCAGCCCAACACCAAGCGTAATCATGCCAACGACCCCTTGAAGGTGCCAATTGGGCCAATCACAAGAGCTAGGGCAAAGAAGCTTAAAGAAGCATTGAAAGGGCTTATTCAGAACATATGGAGCAAAATGGACCTAGAGGGGCTTGAGACATTTGAGTATGAAGGACAGCCTTTAATTCATCTAGTTCAGGTCCAAAACGAGCTCAATTCGTGTAGAACATGGTTGATGTGTCCGGTCCAATACCAGCCTTGTTAGGCTTGTTATTTTTCCTAATGCTACAAGGATAAAAAGTCAGCAATTTATTCTTCTAATTAAGTAAGGAAGATGGCCATATCTTATTCCTAAAGAGGGGAGGACTATTTAATGCTTTTCCTAACTTAGGAAGGAAAGTAATTAAATCAGCAACAAAGGAGGAAATTTGTTTTCTTATTTGTCCAAGTTAAACAAGGAATTCCTAGCTAATCAAGGACATCAAAGGTGGGCAGCAACACAAATTTTTCAAATCAGATTTTTCCTAGTTTATTTAGGGCTTTTTAAGGGACAAATCTGATTCTAGCATATTTAGAATGGTAATTTTTTGATTTTTATTATTTTTATTATTTTCTTCTTAGTTTTTGGGGTTATTATTACTTATTTGGGTCAATTGTAAGTGGGCTTCATATAAGTCCACCTAAGGGGGGTTCATTAGGGTTTCTTTAAGTCTAGAGTCAATATAAAAAAAGGCATGACCAAACATGTAAGGTTACGCAATTTTCAGATCAATAAACTTCTTTACTGGACTTATTGTGTGTTGGTGGGATAATCTCCTCCCTTCCTTGGTTCTCTAAATGACTGAAAATGACTTATCGAAGAACAATTATCTTCATGGCGTCATCCTTATACTTCTCGTTCGCGAATCAATATTCGTTGGGTGGGGGTCTCTGTTTTCAATAGTGCTGGTGCCTAGGTACAAGTTATCTTTGTGTCACACTCCTATCAAACCTGATTTACTTGGCTTTTCGGGAATTGGTGTCTTTGCGTGTCGGTTGCGTGACCATGTGATCACGAGGTTCGCATCATTTGGTATCAGAGCTTGGCTCCATTAATCAGGTTATATCCTTCTGAAATTTTTTCGTTTCTTGTTGTTTCCGCAAAAACTTCTTAGTGTCCCAATTTCTTCTTCTCCTTGATTTTGTAGCATATATATAAAAATAAAAATTTAGTTATTTAATTTGGTTCATGTCCAAAATGTATCACTGGCATAAAAAAGAAAGAAAAAAGTTGTTAAAAAAGACAATTAATGGTTTCTGCCGCAGAAAACTAAATATGGGAAACTTGGATCAAATCGACTCGGAATTAGCTCAAATTTGAGATTTTGATTACTGGGGTCCTATTCACACCACATATTGATGTTGGGGTTAATTGGATATCATTTTCTTTGGTTTTCAATTTCGGGTCTAATCAGGTCTGATTCATAATGTTTTTGCGTCAGTATACCAAAACTTATCGTAAATTGCTCAAACTTTATATTTTGTCTATTTGGGTTGATATCGCACTATGTATGAAATTGTAGCTCAATTGGACGTCATTTACTTTAGGTTCCAGATTCAGACTTAACTTGTCGTAAACGAGTCTATTTTGCGTCAACTTTTGAAATTCGCTTTCTTTCTATTGTTTTCGTTTCTTGCAGTATAGTTTCAACATATCCAACATATTTGGGTGTTGTTTCATCATTTTGCATATTTTTGTTTCTGTTTTTATTCGAGTCTTCAGTTTCATTCATATTTCGGATAGACTCGCTTGCTACTCACGAGACTATCATCGCAATTTTGTTTTGCTTGTTTTCTGGTTTTTATTACTTCTTGAGTCACACACACACACACACACACACACACACACACACACACACATATATATATATATATATATATATATATATATTTGGATTGCGCTGCCAAGTTGGTTTTATTTGGTATTGGTTTCAGTTTCGCAAGAACCGCAAGAAGGTGAGATGAGAGGTGTGAGCGTGTGAGGATATTAAGAGTGTTTGAGTGAAACACGAGCGACGTGAGGATAACGTTTTTTTACCACTAACCTATTTTTGCAAGTACTATCATGTCAGATCAAAACAACACATCTCCCCATCCCGAGGGAGAACTTACGTTCCAAATGCAAGCCATGACGCAGATGATGGAGAGGATGAATTTTGTGATGGGAAACGTGTGTGACAAACTTGATAGGGCAGAGAAACATGGTAGCGAGGCTGGTATAAGCACCCAAAATGTGAGGAAGCTTGGGGCTAAACCGAAAGCAAACAGTGGCAGTAGGGCCGAAAGGCCAAGGTGGGCTGATTATGAGGATTTTGAGGAGGCTGTTGATGATATTGGTGATGGTGGTTTTGAGGATGAGGCCATAGGCCATTAGGAAGGTTTTCAACTGCCTAGAAACTGAAGGGATTATGGGAATAGAACTAGGGGCCAATTCGGCCAAAGATAATTTTTTCGTAGTGTTGGGGGACATGCTGATTTAGATGGTGATTTGGTTGCTATCAAACTGAAAATACCTTCATTTCAAGGTAAAAACGATCCCGAGGCATATTTGGAGTGGGAGAAAAAGGTGGATTTGATTTTTGATTGCCATAACTATTCGGAGGCGAAGAAAGTGAAATTGGTAGTCATCGAATTCACGGTTTATGCACTGATTTGGTGGGATCAGAATGTGATTAGTAGAAGGAGGAGTGGAGAGAGGCCGGTAGCGTTGTAGGAGGAGATGAAAGTGTTGGTGAGAAGGCGATTTGTGCCTAACCACTATTATAGAGATTTTTATATGAAATTGCAGGGTTTGAATCAGAGTTCTAAGTCCGTGGATGAGTATTTCTTTGCCTGTTAATGAAAGGGTTAGTTTGGATGGTAATCGTAAAGCACAGGTGGAGAAAATACTTTATGAGAGTGTGCGGCAACAGTTTGAAAAGAGGAATCGTGTGTATGCGACCAAAGCCAATAAGGGGCGCAAACATGTTGTCTTTCAGTCCAGCGATTGGGTTTGGGTGCATATGCGCAAGGAGAGATTTCCGGCCCATAGGAAATCAAAGCTACAACCACGAGTAGATGGGCCATTTCACATCCTTGAGAGGATCAATGACAATGCTTATAAAGTTGATTTGCCAGGTGAGTATGGTGTTAGTGCTACCTTTAATGTTTCTGACCTTACACTGTTTGATGTAGGTGATGATTCGAGGTTGAATCCTTTTGAAGAGAGAGGGGATGATGCGGATCAGACCAACACCAAACATAATCATGCCAACGACCCATTGGAGGTGCTAATTAGGCCAATCAGAAGAGCTAGGGCAAAGAAGCTTAAAGAAACATTGAATGAGCTTGTTCAGAACATATGGAGCAAAATGGACCTAGAGGGGTTTGGGACAATTAAGGAGCATGAAGGACAACCTTTAATTCATCTAGTTCAGGTCCAAGAAGAGCTCAATTGGTGTGGAACAAGGGGTTGATGTGTCCGGCCCAATACCAGCCTTGTTAGGCTTGTTATTTTTCCTAATGCTACAAGGATAAAAAGTCAGCAATTTATTCTCCTAATTAAGGAAGTTGGCCATATCTTATTCGTAAAGAGCGAATGAGTATTTAATGCTTTTCCTAACTTAGGAAGGAAAGTAATTCAATCAGCAACAAAGAAGGAATTTTTTTTCTTATTTGTCAAAGTTAAACAAGGAACTCCAAGCTAATCAAGGACATCAAAGGTGGGCAGCAACACAAATTTTCCAAATCAGATTTTTCCTAGTTTATTTAGGGCTTTTTAAGGGTGAAAAATCTGATTTTAGCATATTTAGGATGATAATTTTCTGATTTTTATTATTTTCTTCTTAGTTTTTTGGGTTATTATTACTTATTTGGGTCAATTGTAAGTGGGCTTCATATAAGTCCACCTAAGGGGGGTCCATTAGGGTTTCTTTAAGTCTAGAGTCAATATAAATAAAGGCATAACCAAACATGTAAGGTTATGCAATTTTCAAATCAATAAACTTCTTTACGGCACTTATTGTGTGTTGGTGGGATAATCTCCTTTCCTTGGTTCTCTAAAGGACTGAAAACGACTTATCGAAGAACAACTGTCTTCGTGGCGTCATCCTTATACTTCTCGTTCGCGAATCAATATTCGTTGGGTGGGGGTCTCCGTTTTCAATAGTGCTGATGCCTAGGTACAAGTCATCTTTGTGTCACACTCCTATCAAACCTGATTTACTTGGCTTTCCGGGAATTGGTGTCTTTGCGTGTAGGTTGTGTGACCATGTGATCACGAGGTTCGCATCAGCTCCCAAGTTAGTTGACTTGAGGGTATTAGGTATTAAAACACCCCTGCAGGCTGAATTGCTTAGGTTAGGGAGGCTACGAGGCTATGAACCATCATTTTATTATTATTGATATTATATTTATTATCATTTTTTTCACTATATATATAATCTCCCTTTCCCTTAGTCATTAACTTCATAAAAAGATCACAAATAATGCAATAATCTAATGTGCAACCCACAATCATTTGTAAAAGCGTGTGTGTGAAAATGATGGTTTATGAATACTTTCTAAATAAGTTACTATAAACAGAATTAAGTGATAATAATATGAGAGTTTGTAAACTTGAATAATTCATAAAGAAGCATATGATACAACCTTGTTATGAATGTTGCAAATAACCATTGGAAAATGTTTACTAGGATGCGTCTCAAGAGTCAATAAAATTCCTCCTTACTCTGTCATCCTAACAATAACAGTTTCATCAAATGATTTTAATAACAACAATAGGATTTTTTTTTAATTCCAACTATCCACTCCCCCAACTAAAATGAGACATTGTCCTTAATGTTTTAAGTTAGAAATATAGAGTATAAAAGACATCACTTGAAATAGCTACTACTGAAAAACTTGAAACACACTTAAATAAATATAAGAAATAAAAAAACAAAAATTACTAATGCTATTAGTAAAAACAAAAGATATAAATATTTACACACTATGGCTCAATTCTAATCTAAGCTTTTTACGGCTTTCCATGGTTGACCAGTGATGTGCCGTGAATGATTCGAAAATCAGAAACAATGAATTTGATGAAAATGGATAAAGGATGGGTCTGGTTGTGTTGTCTTTCTTTTGGTGTTTAGGTTGGATTATAGTGATTTTAAGGTAAATAAGATGGAGGATAGACTAGAATGATACTTTGATAAGTCGATCCGGACGCCACAAAGATCAATCTAGGATTTCGACGCCACACTCTTTGTGATTGAAGAGTGATAAGTCAGGTAGAGTTCTTCACAAAATCAATTTGGAAGAACAACTCTTAATTCTGTGAATTAAGTTTCAAATCTTGGCCAAAAGTGTTTTATTACATATTCTGATACTATATTTATAATTGGAACATCCCTTCAAAGTTAGGAAAAATTCAACATGATAGAAGTGAAGCCCAAAAATTAGACTTTTACAAAATAACTAGACAAATTTAACTAGCACACATTTTCTGACTTTAATTGAAAAGTAAACAGACCAAATTTAAAATGGCTATAACTTCTTGCACAAAAGTCCAATGCAATCATGGTTGGACAATCTAGAAAGATCACGTTCTGAACTTGAAATCCACCTAGATTAGTCTTGTTTTCACATGC
>Ga0307511_10007542_pt1 | contig 10942 bp, 6 predicted proteins | sample 13_EM_MG_FD_200266 | JGI IMG/M metagenome (GOLD analysis project Ga0307511, IMG submission 200266) | Populus trichocarpa ectomycorrhiza microbial communities from riparian zone in the Pacific Northwest, United States - 13_EM | ecosystem: Host-associated > Plants > Roots > Unclassified | place... | reverse complement strand
TTCAAGTGCGTTATACACCAAATCGAGGAATTATTTAAATTGCCCGTGAGCGGCACAGTGGGTATGCCGCCCGCGAGCGGCCCAGAACACCTATTATCTGTTCCGCCTTTAAGCTAGCTCAACGGTTTGTGGCACGTGGGCTCGAGCCCGTGGCAGACATTAGTAATCTAGCAGGGCAAGCAGGCGGAGTAATGTGCCTTGCCCTGGCACTATCTAGGAAAATATATAGCTGGATATGGAGGTTTGAGGAAGAAATATAGTCTATTCATATCGGTGTGTTAAGAGGGCTGTGGGTACCCAGTACTTTTACTTGGTATCTGAAATATAAGGATGGACCATGTAGCATATATAGGTATGCGCGAGAGTACTTCTACCCCTAGGCAGATGGGGGGTGATATGGTATTTCTTGGGATATCTTTATCAAAGAAGGGGTGTAGCGCTTAATATCACAACAAATATGTGCGGGCAAGCGAGACTAGTCGGCCTATGAGCCTATCATGTAGAAACTCTGGTGAAAACTGACCAGGTCATTTTATAATGGTCCCTCTCGAGGAGAAAAGGCAAGCCTAAGCCCACCTGCTCTACCCTCGGAGAATTCGAAGATTTGCGTAAAATCGTTCGAAAGCTATCAATACTTGGTGTGCACAGGGGAATGTTGCAAGTGAATCTGTTGTACTAAGCTGGGTACCCTGAGGTGTCTAATAAACAGAAGGGATAAACAGTAGTATTTGAGAAGTTACAGCACTAGAGAGTACAAAAGATATAAAGAAAATTTTAAGCTCTTGGGCACTTTACTTGCGCCTAGTTCTATGCCTCGCTCTCTTGTTTGTGTTTTGTCCTGGCGAATTAATTAGGTCCCGATCTGCAGCCGTAACGTCAAAGACTATGAATCTGCATAATCTGAAAGTAACCCCCAGAATTTGGGGCGCTATACGTACTAGCCACTATATGGTTTGCTTTGATTCATAATTGCCTTTATATGTGCGTCACCAGTTGCATTTTGGAGCCCTACTAACAGTTCTGCAAGTTCGGGGGAAACTAGGGTAAATCTCCCAGTTACGCACGGTGTTCTTGTAGGAAATACTCTCGGATGAACGAAAGGCCGAACGGAAGGTCGATCATGGAAGAAAAAGGCAACTTTGAATTATGCGGGTAGGAACTGGGATGCCCGGAAGGGCAAGTTTGAATTTTGATCGAAGGATATAAGGAGCGAAATCCAGCGCGAAATAAGAGAAGGAACAAAGCAGTAGAACCATAGCATTCATACTATAGCGATCTCTACATAGCCCGAACAAATACATCTATATCTCTCTCTCTATCAAGATTCCTCCGCTCGTAACCTTGTAAACTTACAGTTCTCCCGTAAGCCCTGTGCCTGATCAAGCCGTACATCTTGCCGAAATGTTGTCCGCAGTTATTGCATTGGTACCCGTTCATGTGCCTAATACCATCCACCCTATAACTAGGTTAATACTAGTAGGTTATTGATGAAAACGACATGTAATATCTCACTTGACTTGGGCGCATTTCTCGAGGCCCGATATTGGCATGAACGGACAGGTTGTACCAAGCAATGCACAGGAATCTCTGTTTTGGTCGCTGTGCTACCACCCTCTGCTGCTCAGTCACAATTCCCGTGTCCACTAGAGAGCAATCTGTAACCGTAACACATTATCAGCCCAGTATTCCTTACAGACTGAACTACATGATCTGAAAGTAACTATGGAAAGCCGAGGGCACCAAGGATTCTCACTCACTACGATGTGACTTGTATTGGTTCACAACTACCTTGATCTCCATGTACCCCCGTGCATTTTCAAGCTCGAGCAACAAGCCTACAAATTCGGGAGAAACTCGGGAGAAACTCGGGTAAAGCGGCCACTCATGCATGGTCTTCTCCTCCATTGATCATTGTCCGTTTTCAAGCCTCAACCCCCACCGAAACGTTTTCCATAGATACCACACTGGTACCCGTTTATGTGCCTTAAAGTATCTTCCCTACAGCGAGGTTAATACCACTAATCTTGGAGGTTATTGATATAACGTCATATAATAACTCAGTTGACTTTGGCGCAGTTCTGAAATTCTGATTCTGGAATGGGCGGATAGTTTGCACTAAAAGACGCACACATGTATCTCACTTTTTCCCGTTGCCTCGCCAATCTTTTTTGGCCGCTCAGTCACAATCCCCTGTCCACTAGAGGGTCGGCGTTTCCTAGGGATGAATGGAATATGTCTTGAGGGTATATAGGAGCAGTTTGGGAAGGGCACTCGTCGGCATCCGATCTGCCACTGAGCTGAGGCCCCGGTGATGAATATCTCACCTCTTGGGGGTCGATATCGACAACGGCGGCTTGGCCCCCGGGGGATCCTCGTCGTCTTCCATATCTCGCAAGTAGCTTATGAAGCTCATGGTGAATGGAGAGTACTTGGGAGACAAAATGGATATTAAAGAATAAATTGTGGGCATCAAATGTGATATGTAGTTGGAGTTCTTCCTAACACAGCCCCTGTTCCTGAAAAAAAACATGGACGGAGCGGTGATTAAGCGCTTTTCTTTTTTTTCCCCAAATCTGCACTCCCAGTTCAGCTGAGGCTATCCGGTCGGGGTACGAGGACAACAATTGGAATAATATTCTCACAGTCGTTCTGATGTTTTCAACGGAATTACGGGAGATATATATATTGGTGGTAGGAGGCTCTTGGCAACAGACTACTCGAAAGCTGATGCGTTCTTCATAACATTCTAGTTTTCAATATATTTTGAGAATATGCGGGTCTGCAAGCCAAATATTGCATCACCAGGGTCCTCTGGTTTGTTTCAACCACCTGCCATAATGCGAAGATATGAACGGCAGCATGAAGTCGGAGTAAAGCTATCCCGATCGACCGGATTGTACTGAGTCCCCTCATATTGGTCTTTGTCGGAACTGGCCTGCATCCACATGCTGTGGATCTCAGGTCAAAATACTAGAACCCAAGCCCTATCTCTGTAATCTCTCTAACCAGACCAACTCAAGCTTTCGCCTAAGCTCCAGATACCACGGGTCATCTTGAGGCGCTGGTTGGGGGTTGTCGCAAGGGTACGGTTTTGGTTCGGGTTTCCTCGAGGAGTTCTGAGCGACTTTAGCCCTGTGGTTGTTACCGATATTGTGGTTGATTATGGGAGGATTGTAAATCGTGTAATCTAGGGCCTTTGGATTCTGGACGAGGTCGCGCGCGCCAGACATGGTGCCCTTATTCGGTCGTGTTGGAGGACTGTAAGTGCGGGTACGCAAAGGTTTCGGGATCTGAAAGCTCTGCTCTTTGATGGGGGTATCTCTCCCTTGTCCGGAAATTGTTACCAACATTTATTGAGATCTGGCGAAGGTCTAAATTTATAAAGCCTATTAGAGATTGTACAACATGAATTTTTTTGCTGCCATTCTGCGGCTGGTCTTATCAGCAGCTGGGTGGTCATGGGATGATAAATGCCCACCCCAGCCTCTGAAACCGGAATCACTGTTAATCATACTGTATGTATCCATACAAACACCCACTTAATGCACCCAGGACCTAAGGTGACCAATTTGCCACCACCATTATCGTTGGCCTCCTAATGGAAGAGGTCAGATGCTTAAGGTACCTATAGCTCTATCGAACCATTGTAAGCGGCAGCTGGGAAATAAAAAAATAGAAGTTGGAGAAGCCAGCTTGCATGTATTGTGGGGTATGCGGGAGCGTGCATAATGCATAGTGCAGACACGATGACTCAGGATACTGCCCCTGGGAACATTGAAAACCGTGTGTACCCGTGTCTCCGGCCAGGGGGTGAACAGGTGAACTCTCTTCCAACCGGTAGTCATAGTGGTGGCCTAGAATTTATCCAATACGACCATGGATACCTGGCCAGGCGACATGAGGTTCGTAAACACATGCATCAAACCCAATGAAAATATACATGTACCTAGGCATTTATCAAAATGTGAATCAGAGCTTTGTTGAATATAACTACATTCTTCTACAATATCGTACTTGCCTTCATGATTGACCACGTGATGGTAGGTAAACGGTAAGTAACATGATATCAGTATTTCATTATATAAGAGTAAAATTTGTGGTACTATTTACTAGTTATATTGTACTCTCCATGGTGATCGTTATAATCATGCATATCCTAATTCCAACGTCGGGTTTTTAAGGCTACTTGGGGATTGCGAGTGGATTGAAGAAAATGACAAGCACGGATACAAGAAACTCTTCTCTACCTGCGTAAGTTACGGAAGTAGTTGCCACACGCAGCTGAAGACATATTTTGGAGTAGCTGCAGGTTATACAGCTTAAGCTTCAATAGTCTTAGGTTTGACCGGCACAGATATACATCGATATATGAGAGGGTGGCACGACATGTGCCTATATTAGTTTGGACACTCACCTGTCGGTACTTGTCACCCAGTGTCAGCCGGTGAGGATGCGTACCACAGCCGTGCAGTTTAATCTCCGCTTAAAATAGAAGCTAAAAAGTAATAGGGTAGTCTGGTTGGCACGTATTACAGGAGCGGTCGTGCCAACCAGACTACGTAATAGGGCTAAGCGACCACGCTATAAATAGCACTAGCGTATAATTTTGGCACTGGCTCGGTTGCTAGCGCCAAGAGTGATTAGCATTGGACGTCTGGTTGGATTGGACAGCATTCTGTCAGCCTTGTATCTCACGTGACATCGGCTGAGTCAGCAAAGGTCTTAATACCTCAGGAGAAGCTTGTGCATCATGCATTGTTTTTGGTACCTCCCCTGATAGAGTTACGTCATCGACCCTCAATGGCCGGAAAGATGCGCATTCATTGTCTGAAAAAGGTGATGGCCTCATGCCCTTGTGCATGACCATTAATTTTTGGCCTTGCACCTACATACCATAGGGAGGCAACAGGTAGGAACTTCGAATGGCCAGGTTTCTTGCTCTATAACCTGCGCCATATACCCCCACATGCCAGACCCGTGATAGAAGTATCCAAAGAGGTTACTGGGGAGCGAACATCAACTATCTTAAAGGAAAACAATTACTTCCAACTCCCACCCCTCACTTTCTGCTATCCCAGTCCCATCATGCAGAGTATGAATCCATGGCATACCCTCCTTTCAAGGCCCCTTACTATAACTAACCGATCAAAGGCACAGCATGCAGTGATAAATGTAGCTTCAGCTAACGTTGACATTAGGAGTGTCAAAATTTGCCCTAGGTGCGGACAGTACGGAACCCCTGCAACCGAGTGTTGGTGTTGTGAATTGCCGCTGTAGATTTGGTTTGGCGGTTCTGAAATAAGGTATTGGGTTCTTACGATGACTGCAGGCGGATATTACGGTATGGTAGAGATTAGACAGTAGGGTTTGTGTGATGGAAGGACCGGGAATGGAACCCCAAAATCTTTTTTTTGCAGTTTTGTTTTGTTTTGCATTTGGGGACTGATCTTAGGATAGGTCATCTAATCTTAGGAATATCTATTGGGTCATTCTATTCCGAGGATGAGATTTTTGCCGTGGCATTAAGTTGTTAGGGACATTCCACAATATAAGGTAACCAGACTAAACATTGCTTGCTCGAGGACCAAACACCTCCGTATGACTCCTCGAACAAGACAAAGTAATGTAACACCAGGACCTTTACTGCCCCTCCTTCATCCGGGGGGCGTGCTCCAGGATACGTTTAAGGCATGCATATATATCTAGGCGGTCTGCTACATAGGTAAGCATCGGGAAGATGCATATTTTTCGGGCTCTAACCCCAAACAGTTTACCAAAATCGGTCAGCCACAAACGGGTCATGGCCAACCCAGTGCAACTCTTATGGCCTGTTGTGTTTCAAGTATATACAAAGCGGTAGCCTGAAATCTGCACACACCTCAACGGCATCCTACTAGAACTAACTTTCTATCAGGTATTGAAGCATCATTCTCCAGTTCAATAAACCTCAGTCCACACTTACGATGTCTAATAATCATAGACCGAACAAGCCACAAGCCCTCCCTACCACTGCTGCACTGGCGAGTGCACGGCATTTCGTCAATCCCAAAAGTAAACGTACTTTGCTGGACGTAACCGAAGCAGAGATGGGGCAGGGTGGCCAGCATCCGAAGAGACAGCGCCGGGGATCACTCAGTTCTGAGGCAACATATACCTTAGCTTATGACCCACCAGAGGACAAAGGACCCTGTCTCACTGCAGACCAGGGCCTGGTATCGGGTCGCAAGGGGGACCCTGGCTATTCAAAGTCTGTCAGGGAATTGCTCAGGAGGGAACTATTAAACGGCAACAAGGGAGGAGACAAGCCTCTTCTATGCTTGTACAAGGAGAGGTACGGATGGTCAAAACAACAAACAATCCAATGGGTCGCTGGCGACACATTGCTGCCTCCGACACCGGATCGACCAACTCAGCAATCATACCCCTCGGTACCTAGGGATCAAGCAACACCATCTCCACACCCGGTACCATGTTTGATTAGGGATTTGAGCTCATTGAACACGCCGACAATGACAACGATTGCGGCTACACAGGGGCTACATCCAGATGATCCTATTATTAAAACTTCTTCACCATCTGAATCGCCAGTACCCTCGAACCAGCACACTGGTTGCCCAGAAACGAGTTTGCACACAATAGCACTCCCTAGAGAGGATATCGACTCGAATAAGCTCCGCAACCATAGTCCTGGACTAATTGGCCTCTCGACTGAGAGCTCAACTGTACGTGATTCTTCACCATCTCTGAACGTTCACGGGCAGTCATCGACTGCCGGAGAAAGTGTTGATTGGCCTGGGTTATTCCCTGCAAGCACCGAGGTGCTCAATCGTTTCTCGCCAGAAATCCTTGACGAGGGGGATACGAACTTAGGTTTAGGTTTGAACTTAGATGTGGATTTCGATATGGAGTTTGATATGGATTTCGATGTGGATTTCGATAAGGATTTCAATATGGATTTGGACGATGTTCTTCTGGTTCCCACAAGAGGAGATTAGCTTGCGAAAAGACTGGCCGGTTTGTGAACAGGCATGCATTGAGTGAGTTCGTGACCTGCCTGGGTAGGCCGTGCCGGAACCCACGTCACAGAGCACGGTGGTCAGCGAGATTGCTCTCGAGTATTTGTCGATTTCCTATCCCATATGTATCACGCAGTTGAGCTAGTATTGGCATCCGATCAAGATACGAGTACCTACTTATGTAGTAGGGTTTAAGCCACGAGTTCCCTACTATTTATACTACACATAATCTAATTATAAAGGAATCGAGTTGGCCTACTAAGGGATAAGCCCGGTCAAATGTACCGAGATAACAAAGGGAATGATGGGGACAAGTGAGGACGGACGTTTTGCATTTTTTCCTTGGAAGTTCTATTTATTGTTTTCTATCTGCGATTTTCTAATCACCCAAGTTTGATTTTTCTTTAAGTGAGTTGTTGGTTTTTCCACTACGCGATTCCACTTAGGTGAGTTAGTAATTTCCAATAGCACGTTAATAAAACTTTTGTTGCTTCCACATTGGGGTGATGGAATTATTTGTGGGCTATATTACCATCGAAACATATGTAACGGGTAGTGCTGTCGTGCATTGATCTCTGGATCTCCAAAAGAGATATTGGTACCCCTATACCTATTCTCAGTGCAGAATTTAACCAGCAGAACCCGCCCCGATCCCGGTTTCTCCTTATATGCGCAGTATCTTCACGCCTGGATTCGGTGATACCGACTCATGGTTTACTCGCGGCTCAGCCACACAACTGATTGTAGATTTTTATCTTCAAGAATATAAGTAACGCTTCCGGACTGCAACGGCTACCGCAGATCTTGAACACAAGCACTCTTCATAGAAAATTTCCTCGCACGGGTCTTTTTGCGCAATACTTTTTGCGTGTTTCTGGGGCGGTTTGATGTTCTGGATTCAGTGGCGGACGCAATGTAGACCTTAAGCCGGAATGTCCGTTGTGGGGTTCGACCCCCCGGTGGCGTGCTTGTGGTGGCAGGATAACATCATGGCCATTCCAAGCGTTAGCATCTAGTTAGTTTCCATTATGTATTTCCTTACGTTTGGAAACAGTGGCCATAGAAATCCTTTGAGGGGTGCTGTTCATCCGGTCACTCCAGGACTTATATATCCTATTAACACTTCTCTTTTCACTATCTGTCATTCCTTGAAGTGAACTACGCCCTCTAACTTCCCCCCAACCATCACATTAGGAGAATACCTTCATCTCTTCGCCAGATCAAATGGCTATACCTGCCGGTAATCCTGAGTGCCAGGGGTTTCCTAACCCATTTGCTAGTCGAGCCAACCCAACATCCAGCAACCAGCAGAAACAAGGTGGCCCCTCCAGTAGTCGTTCACTGGTACTGCTCTACAGGCATCCGGCACCAAGCCCACACATGCATCAGGAGCCCACCACCCATCTACAGAGCAATGTAGCTGTCCGAAGGCCTCCGAAGCCAATTAGGCATAGAGTGGTTTCTCGTCGACTACCCCCAAAGCAGTGGGAGGTCATGCAAGCCCTCCTCAACCCAGAGTTTGAGAGCTCAGCTCCACTGCTAAAACACTGCTACGAAACATACCAGTGGACAAAGGAAGATGCCGTTAGCTTCGCTATTTCCGGGGTGCCAGAACCCCGAACCTATCTTGTTTTGCCCATCCGGCCTCGGCGGTACCAAGCTAATCGGAATATTAACCCTTGTGGGACCCCACTACCCGACTCAATCGCAGATAGAGCGGGCAAGACTGACCTTGAAGCATCCCCGTACAGAAGCCAAAAAAGCGAGCGATCTGTGGAAGTGGAGGTAAGCAAGGCGTTTCCGCTATCACAAGGTGATCTCAACGACAATGAAAATCCAGCCTAAGTATATACTCTGGGCTGTGATATCACAGCGATGACAGCCTTGGTATAAGATCAAGCTATCTACTTTGGCTAGGCTCAAAGTGTGAACCATGAAATTAGCTAGCACCCCCAATTCGGTACACTTGATATAAGTATACGATAATAACCCGCACCCTTTCATTCAACAGGTATCCCGTACGCCCTGGTGTGCACAAGTGGCCAGGCGCCCGAGGTTATAGCAAAATACCCATATGATGGAACCATGGATTAGTGTCCTGAGGATATATAGCTTTATTTGAATCAGAACCACACAGTTTACTATTACCTCCCAATCACGAATCTTGACCTAAACTCCCACCAATTTCGATCATGCCATTGTATACCAAGTAGATCATGAATAGTGTAATAATTCCTGAGTTCTCCATAAATACTCCGAAAGAGTTAATGAGGAACTATCAATTCAAATTAGTGGCCGCCGCACTACCGAGTGTGAGGGGTTGGGTCTTACATATGGATCTTAAACATGGGCCTCCTTCGGTATTCGTAACAGATCTAGCTGGTTAGGTAAATATGTGTCATCACCCTATATAGAGCCCAAAAGTCTCTACTTTATGTGAGGGCGGAAAGCATAAATAGAGATTCTCACTTGACCAAGTGTTCGAACGGTCTGACAAGTATACTTGTTGAACTGTTCGACCCGTTCGGCAAGGCAAAGATATATAATGTCACTGACACTGACCTAACCATAAATAGTGATTACTATGTCAGACACTCTTCTGTTCCGTTCACTAATCGCTATAATTGCTGAATTATTCTGGCAGCTACACCAATTGTACAAAGGCTAAATCATTCAACTAAACAGTTTAGCAATATCCAAAACATTCTCTATAAACGCATAATCTGTCAACATGAATACATTCTTCGGTCCCGAGGCTATTCTATATGAGAGTTTCCGCTATATAATTTTTACCACTTTAACTAACCATGTAGGTGTGGCTGGAATCTAGTGTATTTGTGCTTACACGCAAGTAGAATGGCTGAGATTTCGGAACCTAACTACATGCGATTGTCAAAAAAAACTTGCGTCCGGGTATTACGAGTGATATTATAGATTCCTGATGAATAGTTTCGAGGATAACAGGTTCAGGCTCCAATACTGCTGTAAGCTTGCCACGCTTGCAGCTGGGTTTTATTCCCCACCATAGCACATGCACGCAGACCAAGCACCAAGCTAGGCGATCGAGAAACCTGAGTTGGCTTGTTTGCATGAGCCTGAACGCGCCAGCAAGCTGGCTACAAATTGCCGAACCAAGTACCTGCTAGTCAATATCGAACTACTAATTAATTACTGCGATCCGTGAAAGGAACAAACTCCCTGCCTGACATAGTAAACACTATCTATAGTTGAGTCAGTCAGTGGGTCAGTCAGTGGCATTATCCTTAAGTGGGTCGAACCGTTCATCACGTACTTAATGGGTCTGTGCTTTGGGACAGACCTTTCATCCAACGATCTGCCAACCCAGCCGAACTGTTCGCTGATTTTCTGATGTTCATATAAATTGACTGCATCTATATCATGAATTCCTAATTGTATGGCTAACTAAGAACATAAATATGATATCAAAATTAATTTAATGCTGTTGCTGGGAGAGCCAAACATCTCATGAGAAACTTTCTGCAAGGAAACAAGCAAATGGGAGTATAATTTGCTTGTGAGTCTCCTCTTATGCACGCCAGCAGGATATGTACCTCAGGCATGTTCAATCGATACCTCGTTAATGAGAGCAGTAAAACATAGTACCCCGGTTACGTACGCAATCGTTGTACAGGTGCAATAATCTCAAATTACTCCAATGAACATTTAGAGTTCCGTCCTAACCTCACTCCCCTCTTCCCCCCCGACTTCCCCCGCTATCTTCAGTAATTCCAGAATCTCCGCTTTCTCCTCTCCGTCTTCCAATTCCCTTGCCACTTCCACTGGCCTCCCGGGGCCCCCATCAACTTCCCCACTCCCTAGCTCCGGATCTGCTTCATTCATCAATAAACACCCCACCACCTCCACTCTCCCCTTCCATACTGCCTCCATCAATGCCGTGGTCCCCT
>Ga0307511_10007541_pt1 | contig 10944 bp, 7 predicted proteins | sample 13_EM_MG_FD_200266 | JGI IMG/M metagenome (GOLD analysis project Ga0307511, IMG submission 200266) | Populus trichocarpa ectomycorrhiza microbial communities from riparian zone in the Pacific Northwest, United States - 13_EM | ecosystem: Host-associated > Plants > Roots > Unclassified | place... | reverse complement strand
AACTCGAGCGGCAAGCTCGGCGGATTCGGCGGCGGCCTGCTGCGCAAGCAGTTTCTGCTGGACCTCGAGCGTGGCGACCGACTGCTCTAGGGGCGCGTCGTCGCGTGCAATCATTCAATCGAGCCAGCAGCAGAATTTGTTGCTCCGCAAACGAACTGAGGCGCAATCCGAGCGTTTGATCAGCGGGCGCCGGATTCGGCCGCGGGTTGCGTATCGCTACGCGCGGGTCAGGTGTCGCCGATCGCAGACCGGTGTGCGTTGCGCTCGGCTTCTGCAATCCTCATCAATTCATGTTCAGCAGGGAAATGCGATGAGAAGAAAAAAACTGGCCGGTGGTCTCGCGGGAATCCTCGTCGCGGCTGTGTTCACCGCCTGTGGTGGCGGCTCCTCCTCCCCTCAAACAGTAGTATCGACCGGCCCAGTCGCAACTGCGCCCACGATCACCACTCAGCCGGCCAATGTGGCCGGCACTGTCGGCAGCACGGCCACGTTCACGGTAGTTGCTTCGGGAACCGATCCATTGACCTATCAATGGCAGAAGAATGGAACCGCGATCGCGGGGGCGACTGCCGCGAGCTACACCACCCCTGCCCTGCAGATCGGTGACGACGGCGCGATGTTTGCCGTGGTCGTCAGCAACTCGGCTGGAACTGTCACGAGCGGCAACGCCAGGCTCAGTGTCACTGCGAAGCCGGCAAGCGGAGCCTCGGCGGCAGATATGGTGACATTCAAGAACGACGCCCTGCGCTCCGGTCAGTACCTCGTTGAGACCACACTCACGCCTGCGAACGTCAACTCCACCTCGTTCGGCCTTCTGCACAATCCTAAAGTGGACGGCAAAGTCGACGCGCAGCCGCTGTATCTTTCTCAACTGACGATCGGGACAGCCGCCCACAATGTGGTATTCGTGGCGACGGAGCACGGCTCAGTCTATGCCATCGACGCTGATGCCGGCACGACACTCTGGCAGGTATCGTTGCTTGCCTCAGGCGAGACCGTCAGCGACAGCCAAGGCTGCACTCAGGTGCAGCCTGAGATCGGAATTACATCCACGCCCGTAATCGATCGCACAGCGGGAGCGAACGGCACTCTGTATGTTGTCGCTATGTCGATTGACAAATCGTCCAAGTATCACCAACGGCTGCATGCGCTGGATGTCACTACGGGTGCAGAGTTGCTGGGTGGGCCCACCGAGATCGCAGCCACTTTTTCCAACAGTGCGAGTACGACGACATTCGACCCGGGACAATACGAAGAGCGCGCCGCCCTGCTGCTGTCAGGTGGAATGATCTACACCTCCTGGACATCGCATTGTGACAATCCGCCGTACAGCGGATGGGTCATCTCGTTCAAGCAGTCAGACCTCACTCGCGCGTCCATATTGAACGTCGCGCCCAACAGCGGAGTTGCTCTCAGCGGTGTTCCTACAGGCGACAACACGAGCGGTAGCACAAACGGACCGGCCATTTGGATGAGCGGCGACGGCCCGGGTGCGGACGCCGCAGGTAACATCTACTTCCTCACGGGGAACGGCCGCTTTGAGACCACACTCGATGCGAACGGCTTCCCCAATCAGGGGGACTATGGCAATTCTTTTGTGAAGGTCAGTCTGTCGGGCGCAAACATGGCCGTTGCCGACTATTTCGCCACATTTGATGAAGTGCACCTGTCTGCTCAGGACCTCGATCTGGGCTCCGGCGGTGAAATGCTACTCCCCGACATGACGGACAGCACCAACACGGTGAAGCACCTGATCGTGGGCGCGGGCAAGGACGGCAAGATCTACCTCGTCGATCGTGACAACATGGGTAAATTCAACTCGACGAAGAACAACATCTGGCAGGAGGTCGACGGCGCGCTCGGCGGCGGGGGCATCCGCTCCTCGCCCGCGTATTTCAATGGAAGCCTGTACTACGGGCCGAGGGACACCACGCTGAAAGCCTTCAGTATTACGAATGCGAAGATCTCGGCCACGGCCACCTCGCAATCTGCCGGCACGTTCAGCTACCCCGGCACATCGCCAGTGGTATCCGCTAACGGGACAGCAAACGCCATTGTGTGGACGCATGAGAACGGTAACAGCGCGGGGGCGGTCCTTCACGCCTACAATGCCACGAACCTCGCGACCGAGCTCTACAACAACACCCAGGCTGCCGGCAGCCGCGACCAGATCGGCGGTGGCAACAAGTTCATCACTCCCACGGTGGCCGGGGGCAAGGTGTTCGTGGGAACCGTGAATTCCGTGGGCATCTTCGGCCTTTTGCACTGAGCTCATCGGCGGAAATTGTCCGGGACGCGCAGTCCGGGACGCGCAGTCCGGGGCGCGCAGCCCGGGCTGCCCATCTGCGGGGCGCCTACGGCGCGCGGGCGGCCCGTACTACTGCCACTTGAAAGTGCCGTGGTCGTTGAAAGAGATCGAGCGCAACAACCCCGCCGACAGGGCAATCTTGCCGTAAATGCGGTACTCAACCTCGCTCCCGCCCTTGTTGAGGAGCTTGATCAGCACGTTGGCCATATTGGCCGACACGCTCATATCAAACTCCGCCTCGCCGAGCGCCGGCACGACGAAGCTGTCACCCGACATGCCGTGCGCCAACTCCTGCCCTTCCACATCGAGCTCATACACGATCCCCTTGACGGGCAGGACGCGGTCGTTGGGATTCTGGACGCGCATGCGCACCTTGAGATCCTGGTGCCACAAGTCACTCTTCAGCATCTGGACCCTGACGACCGACAGCGTCGGCCGCTCGAGCTTGGGTACGAACAGGGAGCAGCCCGAAAGTCCCAGGGCCAGGAGGATGGTGAGAGTCCTTCGCATGGGACCGATAGTAACAAAGCGTAAGGGGCGCGCAGCCGGCGCGTCGCCTCTGGGAAAGAGAGATGTTCCGCAGTTTCAGGCCCGGCCGTAGACCTCATTTAAAAGGAGACATTCGCGCGCCAGGTCGGGTGTCAGCGAGCCTGGCGGCAGTTTCCAGCTCCAGTTTCCCGTCGCCGTGCCGGGCGTATTCATCCGGGCCTCGGACCCCAGTCGCAGCAAGTCCTGCACTGGAATGACCGCAAGCCGGGCCACGGACCCCAGAGTCGACCGGATCAAGGCGTCCGGCATCGCACCGGGTGTCAGACGGAGGAAATACTCAACCCGTCGCAGCGATTCGCCATCGAGAGTCGAAAACCAGCCGATGGTCGTGTCGTTGTCATGTGTACCGGTGTAGACCACGCAGTCGCGCTCGTGCATGTGAGGCAGATGCGGGTTGTCTCCGGTGCCGCCGAAGGCGAACTGCAGCACCTTCATGCCGGGCATCTTGAACTCCTTGCGAAGCGCTTCGACATCATCCGTGATGACACCGAGATCCTCGGCAACAATCGGGATGTCGCCGAGCTCTTTCTGCAGAAGACGCATCAGCTTCTCACCCGGCGTCGGCCGCCACTCGCCACCGCGCGCATTGGGTGCACCGGCCGGCACCGCCCAATGGGCTGCGAGCGCCCGAAAATGATCGATGCGCAAAGAATCAACACGCTCGAGTTGCTGTACGACCCGGGCCCGCCAGAGGGCGAACCCGTCCGCCTCGATCGCTTTCCAGTCATAGAGCGGGTTACCCCACAACTGGCCATCCGCCGAGAAATAGTCCGGCGGTACGCCGGCAACCGCGGTGGGCCTTCCGGCCGCATCCAGCTGGAACATCGAGCGGTGAATCCATGTCTCAGCCGAGTCGGGCGCCACGTAGAAAGGCAGGTCACCGAGCAACCGTACGCCCCGAGATTGAGCGTGCTCACGCAACTTCCGCCACTGCACGGCAAAAGCAAACTGCTCGGACTTCACCCGCTGAAGCTCGGGCGCGAGGTCCTTACTCACGCGCGCCATCGCAGCCGGCTCGCGATCACGCACATCAGCCGGCCAGAGCCACCAGGGCTCCCAATTGCGCACAGCGCTCAACGATTCAAACAGGGCGTAGTCCGTGAGCCACTGTCCGGAAGCGGCCAGAAACGACTCATACTCGGGCGAGTGGCTGTCGGGCAGCTCTTGGGGATCGACAAAGGCGTACCGGCCTGCAAAGTCGGAACGCACCCAATACGGTGAGCCGTCTGACCCCGTCGGGCCGACTGGCAGGATCTGCCATACGCTGTAGCCAGCACTGGCAAGCCAATCAATGAACGCGCGTCCACCCCGCCCCAGAGGCGCATCGAGCGAGCCCAGGTGCAACAACGCCCCGGCACGCCGCCGATCAAAGACAGTCAGACGCATCAGGCGTTCGCACGACGCATGACGCCTCCATGCTCCGGCGCGCCTCGACCTACTGAGATGGGTTGTGAAAGACTCTCAGGGGGAACGAGGTCCAGGAGGCGATAGAGATTCACGAGTTGCCGGCGATACAGCCGATCGAACTGCGTGACCGCGTCCTGCGGGTTGTAATCACCGAACCACCAAAACCAGTCAGAGCTTTCGCACAAGGCCAGTTGCCGTCCCGCGGCAGCCTTCTGCTCAGCGTCGAGCGATCCCACGCGCATCACGCGATCGAAGGCTAACTTCGCATCGCACAACAGGTCCCAGGCCCGATTCTTCTCGGGATCACCCATCCACGTGGCCAGGGTGCCATGCACCCAACTGCCCGCCATGACGTGCGACAACGGCGCCGGCTTGATGCCGCGCCTCACGCAATCCGACAGTGTGGTCAATTCGAGCAATGGATGGCTGGCCAGACTCGTGTACAAGGCACGTAAGAAGTAATAGCCGTTGAACGGATAATGTTCCCACGCATTCTCACCATCGAGCGCAATGACCACCGCATGACCGGGTGAGTCCGCGTAACGATTGGCAAGCTGTGCCACCTCGTTGACAAGATGATTGGCTGCATCGTCGCCGTGCCACGTCGCGTACGTAAAGCCAATGAGATCCGACAGTGCGTCGTCGCGGAAAAAAGCATTCATCGACGTGCCGGGAAGTTGATACGGTCGGTTATAAGCGAGCGGATCAGACGCCGTCGCGGCATTGGACAGGGAAAGACTGCCGCGCAACACATTAGTGCTGCTCGCAGCCCACTTGAAGCCGGACCGATCCAGCAGCTCGAGCGTACCGCGGCTGATCGCTCCCTCAGACGGCCAGCAACCTGCAGGACGGACACCGAAGGCGCGCATGAACACGCGCAGACCTTCTTCGACATGCCACATCGCGCGCTCGGCGCCACCCGCGTAGCTCGCATGTTGCGGTAACGGCATCGCGGGAACCGCTTCCCGTGCAGTCTGGAAATCGAGCAGAAGCGGGACAATGGGGTGGCCATACGGGGTGATGGACAGCTCGCATTGCCCGCGCTCAGCCAATCGCCGGTAGCGCGGTACCACTGAGCTCACTTGCTCCGCGATGAGCGCCAGCAACTGTCGCCGCTGAGCCTCCGTAAACCCGCGCCCCTGGGTGGTGAGGGCAGTCGCGACCGGATCCGCGCGTCGCACCGTCTCGCCGAGCCACGCCAGGTGATACCAAACCGCAAGGTCATGAATGAGTTGGTTCGACGCGTACGCAATACGCTCCGGGGTCGCCAGCGTCTCCGCGATCGTGGCCAGCTCGAGATAGGGGCCGAACCGCTCGATCATCTGCTTGCGTTGTGCGCGCAGACACGCCTTCATCAGATCGAGCCGCTCAGCAGGATCGCGCGACACGGGGTCCGGTCCCAACAGCGCCAGCACAGGATCGGGCAGCGGCGAGCCCGTCTCCAGGTGCTCGGTGGTCCGCTGCGCGATCTCCTCGAGCTGTTCAATGAGAACCGGCGTGAAATTAACCACGGCCCGTGCGGCCGGTATGGCCTCCAGGTGGGCCGCCATATCCGTGTAATCTTTAATTGCGTGCAGATAGGTCCAGGGCAGCACGTATTCGCGGGTTAGTGCGTCTCGATATTGTGGCTGATGCATGTGCCACAACAGCACAACAGGCAGGCGTGATGTCATTGTTGCTGCGTCTGCAGGCTGCGCAGCATGTCCGCCGTTACGAGGACCACGCCTTTCTCGGTGACGTGAAACCGTTTCGCGTCCGCCTCTCGATCAACCCCTATCTTCATGCCGTTGGGAACTTCGCAACCTTCATCGAGGATGGCTCCCTCAATGACGCAGGAGGTTCCAATTTCGACATGCGGCAGGATTACCGACCGATTGATACTGGTGCGTTCGTCCACTCGAACATCGGAGAACAGCAGCGATGAGCGGACGACCGCCCCTGAGATGATGCAACCGCCGGATATCACCGAATTGATGGCGGTACCGCGGCGACCGTCCTCATCGAGTATGAATTTCGCGGGGGGCTGCTGCACCTGGTAGGTCCAGATGGGCCAGTCCTGATCGTAAATGTTGAGCTCCGGTTTGACGTGCACGAGCTCGAGATTGGCGTCGTAGTAGGCATCGACCGTTCCGACGTCCCGCCAGTAACTCTGTGCCCGCGTCTTGACGTCCTGAAAGGGGTAGGCAAACACTTGCAGGTTGTTGCTGATTGCCTTCGGCAGAATATCCTTGCCGAAGTCATGTGACGAGCCGCCGTCAGCCGCGTCCTCGATCAGCAGCTTCTCCAGCAGCCGTGTGTTGAATACATAGATACCCATCGATGCCAGGATCGAGTCGGGTCGTCCCGGCAAGGTATCGGGGACCTTCGGTTTCTCGGAGAAGCGGGTCACCCGGTTCCACTCCGTCGCCGTGAGAACGCCGAAGTGAATCGAGTCAGGCGCCGGCACTTCCACCACACCAACCGTGATGTCAGCCCCTTTCTCAACGTGATAGGCGATCATCGGACCGTAGTCCATCTTGTAGATGTGATCGCCCGCCAGCACCAGCACGTGCTTGGGACGGTGTGACAGGAACAGCTCCATGTTCTGATGGACCGCGTCGGAAGTGCCCATGTACCAGCTGGGACCCATCTGCTGCTGTGCCGGAATCACTTCGACGAACTCGCCGAACTCGCCACGCAGGTAGCTCCAGCCACGCTGCACATGCTGAATGAGCGACTGGGCCTTGTACTGAGTGAGGATCGATATCTGGCGGATGCCCGAGTTCACGCAGTTGGAGAGCACAAAATCCACGATGCGGAACTTCCCGCCGAAGGGCGTCGCCGGCTTCGCGCGATGAAGCGTCAGATCCTTGAGCCGCTCACCGCGACCGCCCGCCATGATTACCGCCAACGTTCCGCCAGTCAGGCGGCTCACGTAGCGTCCGGAAGAAGCTCGTGCGGGCTGTCGAGGCATGAGTCGCTGGCAGTTCCGTGTTGGGAGAGCGAAAGGTACTAAACCTGATCAAGCGTACCCGCGCAAGATGAAAGTTCTCGAAATCAGAGCCATTTCATCAGCCCGAGCTCATGAGGATGTGACAAAAGCTCGTGCCACGGGTAGATGCGCACCTCGGTGGCAAACTGTCCGCATTCCTTCGGCGCTACATCGAGCACGAATACCGCCGCCCCTTCCGATTCCTCACCCGCCGACGCGAATGCCGCACGCCAGAGGCCATCGGGCTCGGCGTGACCATACGCTGACAACGGTGGCGCACCGAGGTCAGCTTCCGGCAGCAGCCGACGGGCAACGAACTCGACTCGCACGTCGCCCGGCTGCAGTCCATTCAAGCCGGCAGCGACTTTCAGGCGCAATGTCTCGCCGCGCGGCAGGTCAGGCGACGCATCGGCCAGCAACCGCAGGCTGACCTTCGGCCAAGCTTGTCGGATGCGCTGCTTCCAGTCAGCCAGCTCGCGCGCACCGGCGAAGCCGTCAGCCGCGAGCTTGCGATACTGCAGAGCCGCCGGCTGATACAGGCCGCGCGTGTAATCGAACAGCACGCGATCCATGTTGAATCGCGGGATGACCGTGCTCATGGCGCGCTTGCTGCGCCGGACCCATTCGGGCGAGAAGGCGCTGTCCTTGCGCTCGTAATAAAGCGGCACGACCTCCTCTTCGAGGGTATCGAGGATCATCTCGGCCTCGAGCGCATCGCGACGCTCGGGATCCTGCACATTCGCGGGCGGAATGCCCCAGCCATTGTCATTCATCCAGCCTTCCGCCCACCAGCCATCCAGGATGCTGAGGTTGAGTTTGCCGTTGATCGCCGCCTTCATGCCCGAGGTACCGCTGGCCTCGAGCGGGAAGATGGGATTGTTCAGCCACACATCCACGCCCGACACCAGCCACCGGGCCAACTGCAGATCGTAGTCTTCCAGAAAAATGATGTGCCCCAGGAAGTCCGGGTGGGTCATCAGCTGGCGCACTTCGCGCAACACCTGTTTGGCCGGTTCGTCGGCCGGATGTGCCTTGCCGGCAAACAGCAATAGAACGGGACGATCCGGGTTGCGCAGCAGCTTGGCCAGTCGGGCACGATCACGCACCAGCAAGGTGGCACGCTTGTAAGTGGCGAACCGCCGTGCAAAGCCGATCGTCAGCACATCGGGCCGCATGGGGTCGAGAAAGCGGGTGACGTGGCGAAGCTGGGCCGGGCTCAATCCCTTGCGCGCGAATTCACGTTGCAGCCGTTCGCGTACGCTTGCGAGCATGCGCGATTTCACGGCTTGGGAGGTCGCCCAATACCGCTCGTCGGCCACTTGCTCCAGCGAATTCCAGAACGACAGGTCTCGCAACCGGTCGCGCCACTCACGCCCCAACTCCGCGTCGAAAAAGTCCGCCCAGGTCTGATGGAGGAACGTCGGCACGTGCACGCCGTTGGTGATGAACCCGATGGGGTTCTCCTCGGGGCGAATCTCCGGCCACTGGTCCGCGACCAGCCGCGAGCTCACCGCGCCGTGAATCCGGCTCACTGCATTCACCCGCCGAGTGCCGTTCAATGCCAGCCGCGTCATGTTGAACAGGCCGCCCACGGACGGCGAGCGCCCGAGGTCGAGGAATCGCTCCATCGGAATTCCGAGCTCGCGCACGAAATCGCTGAAGTGCGAGATCATCAAGTCATGGGAGAAGGCGTCATGGCCGGCGGCCACCGGCGTATGCGTCGTAAACACGCAATCCGCTGCAACCGCTTCCAGCGCGGCATTGAAAGGCAACCCGTCGGTGAGTCGCTCGCGCAGCAGCTCCAGGATGAGGAAGGCAGCGTGGCCCTCATTCAAATGCCACACCGCCGGAGCAACACCGATTGCACGCAGGGCGCGCGTGCCGCCGATCCCCAGGATCATCTCCTGGCGAACCCGGGTGGACTCATCACCGCCATAGAGCCGATGAGTGATATCGCGGTCTGAAGGCGCGTTCTGCGAGCAGTTGGTATCCAGCAGATAGACCGGTATGCGGCCCACCTTCGCTTTCCAAAGTCGCGCGACCACATCGCGGCCCGCAATTCGCACCGTGACTTGCACCCATTCGCCGCTGGGTTTGAGCGCGGGCTCGACTGGCAGGTCACGAGGATCGCGCTCCTTGTACTCCTCATGTTGGTTACCGTCATTGTCGACGGTCTGCGTGAAGTAGCCCTGTTCGTAGAGGAGCCCAACCGCGACAAAATTCGCGCGGGCATCGCTCGCGGATTTGCAGTAGTCCCCGGCGAGTACACCGAGGCCGCCCGAGTAGATCTGGAAGCTTTCGTGAAAGCCGTACTCCGCACAGAAGTACGCCACCAGCGGAGCATCCGCCGAAGGCGAAGCAGCCGACAGGTAGGCATCCAGGGATTGGAGTGCCTGGTTGTAACGCGCCAGGTAGATCGAATCCTGGGCAACCCGATCGAGGTTGGCCTGGCTCACGCAGCGGAGCATCAGGCGGGGATTGCCGCCTGTCTGTTTCCACAGCTCGGGATCCAGGTCCTCGAACAGTGCACGCGAGGGGCGATGCCAGCTGAAGAACAGGTTGCCGGTCAGCTCCGGCAATCGTCCCAGGCTGCCTGGAATGACGGGGGTGACCTCAAGTAGCGGGTTTCTCATGAGTTTTCCGGCGTACAGCCTCGCAAAGTGCCGGAGTCTAGCAACCTCGGACGCGCGGGTCCTCTCACATAACCCCTCTGCGGTCAGCCGTTCTGTAGGCTCGATAGTATTAGTTGCTGTACTCTACTAGTAAGTTCATAGTACTAGCCTATGGACGATAGTCATGCACGCAAATTCCAAAAAGACCTCAATTCAGGTCTGGTGGCGTTGGTGCTGTTGGCGGTCCTGAACCGCAGCCCGGAAGACCTGTATGGCTATGAAATTGCGAAGCGGCTGCAAAAAGCGAACGAAGGTGAGGCCCTCTTCAAGGAGGGCACCGTATACCCGGTCCTGCGGGCGCTCAGCGCCAACGGCCTGCTGACCAGTCGCATCGTGCCCTCCTACGCCGGCCCACCCCGGCGCTACTACCGGATTACCGAAGAAGGCCGGGCCGTCCTGGCGGACTGGAGCGGCATCTGGCGGCAGACCCGCGATTTCGTCGATCGATTTATGGAAGGAGTAGAACAATGACTCGCCCTGCACCCCGGTCCATCGACGAATACCTCAAGCAACTGCGGGACGCGCTGCAGGGCGCGGGCCCCTCACTCGTCCAGGATGCTCTCTACGACGCGGAGGAATACCTGCGCGCCGAGTGCGCATCGCATCCTGATAAGTCGGAGGCAGACGTGCTCGAGCTCATCGCGAGCACCTACGGAGCACCGGATGAAGTCGCGGCTGCGTACCGGGACACCGAAGTAAAAGTGACGGCCGCTTTGCGGCCCGTCACGCCGCGAGGCAGCGACTCACCGAATCCACTGCGACGTTTCTTCGGTGTGTATTCCGATCCACGCGCCTATCTGTCCCTCTTCTACATGTTGCTCACGCTCGCCACCGGCATCGTTTACTTCGTGTTCGTGGTGACGGGCCTGTCACTTTCGGCCGGTCTTGCGGTGTTGATTATCGGGGTGCCATTCTTTCTGGTGTTTATCGGGATCGCTCGTGTACTTGCGCTGGGTGAAGGCCGTCTGCTCGAGGCCATCACCGGCGAGCGGATGCCGCGCCGACCCGTACACCCCGGCCCCCACGCCGGAATCTGG
>Ga0307511_10007540_pt1 | contig 10944 bp, 3 predicted proteins | sample 13_EM_MG_FD_200266 | JGI IMG/M metagenome (GOLD analysis project Ga0307511, IMG submission 200266) | Populus trichocarpa ectomycorrhiza microbial communities from riparian zone in the Pacific Northwest, United States - 13_EM | ecosystem: Host-associated > Plants > Roots > Unclassified | place... | reverse complement strand
AAAATATTAAACCCTCTGCCATTTCCCTTTGTTAAAATTAACCCATGGTTGTCATGACTCATGCCCACCATTATATCAGTCTAGTCCACTTCGGCATGCATTTTCTCTAGTATTTATATATATATATATATATAGTCCAATCGACGACCTACTACAGCCTACTTCTACCCTATATTAATGCATGGTAGCATGAATTGATTCCATTACCTGTTCATCAAGCGTTTCTACCTTGATATTGACCTGCAAGTTGGATTTTCTTAAAAGAAAATGAGTCATCGAATATGTTCTGTGCTCCAACTAGATGGGAGCATATTAATTATTTATAATCATTTTAATCCCCAAATTGTGTGATATAGAAATTGATTGTTCGAGAAACGTTATGCCTATAACCAAGACATAAATATACGGGACAAGGGACAAATTAATGAGATGCAGCAGGTTTCATAAATATTAAGGTTGAAGATAGCAAATCTCCAGAAGCAACTCCATCAACTTCATTGGTTAATATCGTTTTTGGTTGGACTTGAGTTGAAGAAATTACACTTAAAAAGTGACGAAATGGCTATCCTGAACTCTTAATTTGTTATGATAAGGGATTTAGGAAGGGGACTCGACCACACAACCTGATGATGGAGATGGCGCAATCTCCATCCATCTTTCAACTTGTCGAACAGAATGCTATTCCCCTAAATATTCTGCTGATCAGAGACGACCCATTTGGCACCTGACAACGGGCTATAAATGTATATATATGCGCAAATAGAAATCGATCAGGAACGCCATAACTTGCTGCAACAAGGATGCTGAGCATGACAGCAACAATCAATGCCTGGCAATGTTCAGGATTTCATTGCAAGCAATATGCAAGGATGCCTGAAATCTCGTTGACATCAAGAGGTGAGTGATTTTGAAGTCGAGTGGGATCAAAATGATTATTCTGTGTACATATATAAATTATACCAGAAATTAAGAATAGGATAATTTCCTGTGACCGATCGCTCATTGATTAATTTTATGGTACTGTATAGGTTTCCTAAAGGTTGGTACGCTTGATTCGAAAACTCCAACTACTGCAGGGCTTAACTCCTCTGCCCTGCCATACGTTGGAGATTATGGTTATGCGAGCAGGAACATGAATAGAGGAGGAATTCATGTTGTGTCGCCGGATATATCATCACCTTCACCAGGATTTGCAGTGGGATTTCTTGAAGCATTTGACGATGAATACGATGGAGTCATCATCGATCCAAACAAATTACCTTCCAGTGCTAATGCTTTTGCCTCTGCCCTCCGAGCTGCTTTGTCTAAATGGAAGTTGAAGGTTTGACGACACAAATCTATGCATGCACACACGTATAAATGCTCGAACACAGACACGCTATGTCAAGTAATTGTAATATTATGAAGCTGCTTGATCAAAAAGGCACTCAAATGATCAGAATTTAATCTTAATGCAGGGGAGAAAGGGAATATGGCTCAAAATACTGTCGGAACAAGTTGATCTTGTTCCCATAGCGATTAAGGTAAACAATTAACTGTGAATTTTTAATCCATATGTTATCAGTTCATTTCTTTATTGTAATATTGTATACAAAAACCCCAAAGATCCCATACATCGTAGAGGAATTGATACTCTGTGGGTTGCCTGCCAGGAGGGTTTTCAGTACCACCATGCCGAACCAGGATATGTTATGCTGACTTACTGGATTCCTGATTATCCCTGCATGCTCCCCACCAGCCCTTCGCATCAAATCGGTGTTGGAGGATTTGTGATTAACGACAAAAAGGAGGTATGCTCGCAAGAATCTGATTCCCCAGTATTTCTAATTATTTCCACCTCCAACTCGATTACAGCTTCTCATTAACGTCATTAGGTCCTAGCAGTGAAGGAAAAATGCCCCTGCAGTTGCTCTAACGTGTGGAAGATGCCTACTGGATATATTAACAAGGTGAGTTGTTTTTAGTCACTTCCACCTGAAAAGCCAATAACAACGTCTGGTTTCAATTTCTTAATAAATATATATAAATATCAATGTCTCAGTCAGAAGACATATTCTGTGGAGCAATGAGAGAAGTAAAAGAAGAGACCGGAGTAAGCCAAGATACTTGGTTGTCTTTCTTTCTTATCGTTTTACATCATCAGTAGAGCTTGCTGGTTATTGTTGTCATCTAGTTGCCCTCTGTCTGCAGGTCGACACAAGTTTCCTTAAGATGGTTGCTTTCAGGTACTTCGATTTTTATGTATTTTACACACGCACGCGCACACTTCACAGTGTTGCTTGTTTCTGTTCAATTAATACGAGGTGAAAACGACCGAGGAAGATACCTCGAATCATCCCTTTCCGTCTTCTTCTTTTTTCTTTTAAGGTTATTTATGACTCTAATGCTACAAAACACAAAAAATATTAATAACACCTTTAAAACACAAAAATAATTTTTTTAATGATTGCTGATGCTAATTAATTAACCCACAAGAATAATTGCAGGCACGCTCACATGTTGGCGTTCGACAAATCAGATATACTATTTGTATGCATGCTGAGACCATTATCTTATGAAATCGCAATCGATGAGAAAGAAATCCAAGCTGCAATGGTCAGTGGTTAATTATCAGTCACATAAAACAAATTATAATCTGATTTTTTCATTAATAGTGATTATAATATGATTGATTTTACTTGAGAAAACATGTTGAGCTGAAATCCCTTTTTTTTTCCTTCTGGGTTTTCGATTGATCAGTGGATGCCACTAGATGAATTTGTGGGGCAGCCATTCTACGAGGAAGACCATATGTCGAGGAAGGTCATTGAGGCCTGTGTTGCCGCCTATGAAGATCGTTATAGTGGGTTCACTGCTCATCAACTAACCTCGAAACTTGATGGCCAATCATCCCTCTTGTATTACGACTGTTCTTCAGGCTGAACGTGCCTGTGTGCGTCACAAGGCAGGCTCGCCAATCTTGACGGCCAGAAACAACACGTTCTTGGAATAATATTGTTTTATTTATCGAACTGATGATGGCGTGATGCGTTTTGGAGTAAATGCATGAATGCCATTTTGATCTTTATTTATTCCAAAATATCAAAAAATACCCCCTAAAATGTCTACACAAAACACTGGGAAGACAAGAGGAAAGAATTCAGTGTTCTGTATACTATTTATAGACTTGAAACAACAGGATGGAATTAGAATTATGCTCTTAATTAAATTAAATGTAGTCCATTCGATTTAATTAATTCCAACAGTCACACCTATGAATAAAATAAATAATCCGATTGATCATTTTAGTTCCCGGTGACAAGTAACATTCCGTCATACGATAAATATCAGACCTATCAGCTGGTGGCCTCTCGTAAAGAGGATCCACCAATCATAGCACCAGCACCACCTTATTAGACTATTATGGATGAAGCCCATCTTTATAAATAATTGCAAGGAGTGCTTTTCCTTGCTTTCTTTCTTTTTCTTTTTTGAACGTGGGACAACCTTCTTTTCTATTATTCTTTACAGAATATTCCAACAATTCCGTACTAATTTTTTAAATTTCATTATATTATGTTCATATGAAGGTGTTTTTAAATTTAGATGTTCAACTAGATACATGCCCGCGCTTTGTCACGGATATTTTTTTCTCTCATTGCGTTGAACTTGGTTCATGTTTGTGCTCAATATGTAAGATAACATATACTTTAATAGCTAATAATGTAAAAAGAAAGTAATACAAACCACAAGCAATAGCATAGACATAAAGGTTTTAAGATGTAGAGGAGTCAATACACAACCAAGATAGCATGCTCGCCCGACCCAAGTAGCTTGGGTCTAGCGTGGTTTCCAGTCCCAAGCTAATTTTTATGAGCCAGACAGAGGTAATGGTTTTGTCGAGGACCAAAATACTCATGCAAATGTGTTGAATGGTCTCAGTACATCTAACTAATAATTATTTTGGTATTTAACAATATAAATTTTTCCATCGGTTATTACCAACAAAAATTTCGACATGATTTCCGGTCGGTAAATGTCATCGCAATTTACCGATGATATTTTTTTTCGTCGGTATTTCCATTGGTATTTGACAATTTTCTAGTAGTAACTTTGATGAAAATGATTATATTTGTTGCTAATTTCAATTGCACACAATTATGATGGTGATATTCTTTCCATTCCTACAAGAAATAATTTTTGGATTGATTGGTATTTAATATATGAATATTCATTTCATTTGACCTTAAATAGAAATTGATTTGATACATATGACTCTTGAAAAGTTCATATTATTTGTTTTAAAAATTGTCATAACTCGTTTTTTACTTGTGATTCTATACTTTATTTTATATAAAAGTTACAAAAATTAAAGATATAAAAACAATTCCTTCCAATAATTGATCAATTTTTCAAAGTTAGGTTATCACAAATCATAAGTAATCTATTTTTATGTCTTGTTATTCTCTTTAGTGTTAGAAAAATGTTTTCTCCTCCATGTGATAATGGAGGGGCATGTGATCATTGTTGCAACATTGCCAATAACATGCTCTATACCTTACGACTTCTTTAATTTATTTAGACTCTTTAATTATTGTTGGCGAATAAGATAATGCAATAGAAAAGGATCGGTAAAATAAAATGAAAATAGAGAAAAGCTAATAATGTAAAGAGAAATTAACACAAACCATAAGCAGTAACATAGATAGAAAGGTTTTAATATAAAAAAAAGTTAATACATAACCAAGACAGTGAGAGTGGAATCCAAATAAAAATCAATGCTTGTCCATTGTAATTTTTGTCAAGTCCACATGATACAAGTCTAGCATGCTTGTCAAACTCAAGTAGCTTGGGTCTGGCGTGTTTCCCAAACCCATGTCGATTGGGTCTAGCTTGGTTACCAAACTCATGGCGCTTGAGTCTGGCATGGGCGCTTGGGCCTGGCGTGGTATTTTTTTCTATCATTGTGCTGAACTTGGTTCGTATTTGTGCTAAATATGTAAGATAACATAAGCTTTAACAAATAATAATATAAAGAGAAATTTACACAAACCATAACCAGTAACATAAATAGAAAGGTTTTAAGATGCAAAGGAGTCAATACATAACCAAGACAGCATGCTTGCCAGACCCAAGATGTTGGACCCAAGTAGCTTGGGTCTAGCATGGTTCCCAGTCCCAAACTAATTTTTATGAGCCAAACAAAGATAAAGGTTTTGTTGAAGACCAAAATACTCATGCAAATATGTTGAACGGTCTCAGGAAATCTAAGTAATAATTCCTTTGGTATTTACCAATAGAAATTTTTTCATCGGTTATTACCAACAGAAATATCGACATGATTTTCGGTCGGTAAATATTATCATAATTTACCGATGATTTTTTTTTGTCGGTATTTCCATTGATATTTGACAATTTTCTAGTAGTGACTTTGATGAAAATGGATATTTGTTGCTAATTTCAATTGTAGAAAATTATAATGGTGATATTCTTTCCATTCCTACAATAAATAATTTTTAGATTGATTGGTATTTAATAAACAAATGTTCATTTCATTTGTGTTGAACTTCGTTCATGTTTGTACTAAATATATAAGATAACATAAACTTTAACAACTAATAATATAAAGAGAAATTAACATAAACCATAAGCAGTAACATAGATAGAAAGGTTTTAAAGATGCAGAAGAGTTAATACATAACCAAGACAGTCACAGTGGAATCCAAATAAAAATCAAAGTTTGTCTATTGTAATTTTTTCCAAGTCCATATAATATGGTCTAGCATGTTTGCTAGATCCAAGATGTTGGACCCAAGTAGTTGGGTCTGACGCTTAGGATTTGCATAATTTTCATGAGCTCGACAAATGTAATGGTTTTGTTGAAGACCAAAATACTCGTGAAAATATGTTGAATGGTCTCAAAACATCTAACTAATAATTCCTTATGAACTTCTGATGTATTGTTAAGAAAAAAACAACAAATACCTTTACCAAGCACTACTAAATTCCAATAAATAGATGCAGAATTTAAGCTAAACTCTATTATGTTGATACCAATTATTAGATACATGTCCGCGCTCATATAACTTTAAAAAACTCTAATCAAGAACAAAGAAAAATTACTCTTGCAAGCTTCTCTTGTTAACAACGCAAGGATATACTTATTGTCCTCCAATTAAATTCTGATTCAACATATTCAAAGTTCTCATGTTTTACCCATTAATTTGGTGTCCAAGCTTTCTATTACCCATCTTTAATCCTCCTACTTGGGTCTGGCGTGTTTGTCAAACTCAAGTCACTTGAGTCTGGTGTGGTTCCAGACCTATAACGCTTAGGCCTAACGTGGTTGCCAGACTTAAGGCGCTTGGCCCTGGCGTGGTATCTTTCCTCTTGTTCTCTAAGTCAGACCCAAGTATCTTTTCTCTTGTCCGATTCACTTTCATTCTTTTCGTGATCTAAGTTGTAAGAAGTTAAAAGAAAAGGAGAGAGAAGAAGCAATGAATGAGAAGGAAAAAAAGCCAAAGAAATATTATTTTTTTGCTCGCGAAAAGATGAGAAATTGAAAGTAAAATTACTATTAAAATCCACAGTGATTTTCCCATACCATTTAGCTTTTGTTATAATAATAAAATAAGTTTGTAAAACACAAGGTTTTCCTATTCTTCTTTAATTTTTGATATTTTTTTAATAGTTATTTCAGTTCTTTCAAGATGTTCTAAGAATTAACATATCTTTATTTTTTTTCTTTCATTTTTAGGTTTAATTTTCCAAGTTAACTTTTTTGAAGCTGATTTTTTAAAAAATTAATATTTTTAATGATTGATATATTTGTCTAAAAAGTAGTATAACAACATATGAGAGTGAAAAATTATTCTTTAAAATAAGAAGCAAAAACACTTCAATGTATCTCATATATCACCATCCAATTTGTATAGGATACTATTTGATGGTGCATGAAAATAAAAAATATTAAAATAATCCTAGTCATTTAAATTAGGCTTAAACAGGTAGATTTCCTCATTGTTCGGGTCAGGCTCGGATGACTAGCTATCCTAGTGCACATGTAACAGTTCCAATTATCGGGACAAACACGCAAACATGTTTATTAAAAACATGAAAATGTTTTTTTATATTGATAACCTGTCAAAATCTTGGCAGAGTCTAACATGTACAAATCATGCATTCATACTGCAAATGTTTCTAGGAAAAAGCTATAAAACAAGTAAACACAAAAACAACATGCATAAAAAATGCCAAAACATTAACATAAAAAAAATGGGTTACAAAAAAAAAGTAGGTCTACTAATTTGATGTGGTGAATCTTAAAAAAAAAACAATTAGCCATGATAAGGCTACTCATAGGCTGCATGTTGGGGTGATTGGATTTGTGATGATGGGTGCTAGATATGTGACAAAATAAAGGGGAGGACAGGTGTTGTTTTTTACTGATAGAAAAAGAAAAAAGAAGAAGAAATGGGAGACGGGGGAAAGGGGCATGCTACTGTTATAAATTTAATATTACCAATGAATTCCCCAATAAAATTAGCAATAGTAAATTATCATCAGTAATTCCATAAAAAATATTAATATGTTAGATTTTCCAATGGAATTAACGAGGAAATACTTGTTTATTTTTTGAATTCTTTGAATTTTACCAGTAATTCATTTGGTATTTATTAATAGAAATTTTTCCATCGGTTATCGCCAACAAAAATATCAACATGATTTTCGGTCGGTAAATGTCATCGCACTTTAACAACGATATTTTTTTTATGTCGGTATTTCCATTGATATTTGACAATTTTCTAATAGTGACTTTGATGAAAATGATGGATATTTGTTGCTAATTTCAATTGCAGACAATTATGATGGTGATATTCTTTCCATTCCTACAATAAATAATTTTTGGATTGATTGGTATTTAATATATGAATGTTCATTTCATTTTACCTTAAATAGAAATTGATTTGATACATATGACTCTTGAAAAGTTCATATTATTTGTTTTAAAGATTGTTATAACTTATTTTTGACTCGTGATTCTATACTTTATTTTATATAAAAGTTACAAAAATTAAAAATATAAAAACAATTCCTTCTAATAATTGATCGATTTTTCAAAGATAAGTGGTCACAAATCACAAGTAATCTATTTTTATGTCTTGTTATTCTCTTTAGTGTTAAAAAAATGTTTTCTCCTCCATGCGATAATAAAGGGGCATGTGATCATTGTTGTAGCATTGCCAATAACACGATTTATGCCTTACGACTTCTTTAATTTATTTAGACTCTTTAATTGTTGTTGGTGAATAAGTTGATGCAATAGAAAAGGATCGATAAAATAAAATGAAAATAGAAAAAAAGAACAAGTTATACACTTCTAAAGCAAATAAGGGGGTGTAAACAGATTGTTTTCCAACCCAGTGATTGGGTTGGGTGTACATGTGTAAGGAATGGTTTCCTAACCATAGAAAATCAAAGTTACAACCTCATGGTGATGTTCCATTCCAAGTTTTAGAGAGGATCAATGACAATACCTACAAAGTTGATCTTCTAAGTGAATATGATGTTAGTACTATTTTTAATATTGTTGATCTTACTTTGTTTTACACAGGTTTTAATTCGAGGTTGAATACTTTTGAGCAGAGAGGGGATGATGTGAATCAGCCTACGAACACCAAGGACCCATTATAAGGTTCAAAGCGAAGGCATTGAAAGAAGCATTGAATAGACTGGTTGTGCAAGTTTCGGACAAGGTTGAACTTGGGGCCCCTTTAGAGCATCAAAAGGAGGCCTTAACACATTTAATCCATGTGTAAGAGGGATCCAATCCATCCTTATTTGGGTCATGAAATTTCGATAACAAGGTTGCCAATTTTTTTATCAATTTCAGCCAGCCTTGTTTTGTGATATTTCCATGTACTTTGTGAATTCCTAACTAGTTTTGGATTTCCTATTATATGTGGGCATATTAATTATTTTCTTTAAATATTCAGATTTATTATTTTTATTTTATTTTTCTTGTCATGTAAGGAGAAAACATAATAAGGAAAACAAAGGAATCCAAGCTGACTTAGGAAACACATGTGGCGATAAAGAGAAGCATTAAAGACAACATCTTTTTCCTTAAAAAAGATAAATATAAGCCTAATATTAGAATTTTATTCTAACTTGGAAACCAAAGTAGTGACAACAACTTCTCTTTTATTCACAGGATTATTGAGCAACATTATAAACTATAAACAAGTCTTGTATTAGATCTATAATATTTTTTGTTTACTTTTTCTCTTCTCATAATAGAACAAGACTTAGACTTATAGGTTTTTTTTTTTTTGTTAGCTATAACCCAATACTTATTTGAGCTTAATTAATACTTTATTTTCAGTTAGGATCCAAGACTTATTTAGATCACGGTTTGAGCTTACTAGTAAAGGTTTTGAGTTAATTTTTTTAAGTGAATCAATTTAGTCCATAAGGGTAGATTCATTAGGGTTAATTTCTCAGAACTATTTAAACACATGTAAAGCCTAAAGTTTGACACCTTTGATGAATAACACTTTTGAACTTTTCAGTTTAACATGTGAAATAGATTCCTGTATTTTTTGGTTCTTGAATGAACTGAATCTGACTTATCAAATATTAACTAGCTTCGTGACGTTTCGACTTCATTCCAATATTATTAATGTCTTGGAACATGTTTTTATTATGTCACACTCATATCAGATTTGTTTTTGGCTTTTCAAAATCAGATCTTAATCTTGATTATATGTTGCGTGATTTCGAGGTCGCATTACAATATTTATTAAAATACAAAAAATATTATATTGATTTCAATGTAATACTACTACTTTTAAGTTTTAAAGGTTGTATGAAGTAATGGGTCTTCGTTTACCATAATGTTTTTTTTTTAATTAAAAGGTATTGTATTATTCGAAAGAAAAAAAAAAACAAAAACATGAGTTATCAATCGAAGAGGATTTGTTGATGGATTCAACATCCTTTAAGAAATTTTATATGTTTCGGAAATCTTGTTCGTATTTCTTAATGCGAAGAAGTATTATTAAAAAAAGAAAAACTATATGTTAAATCTTTTGTTGTTTTAGACCAATTTATTAGATAAAAGACCAGCAATGGCCTGGTCATCCTTTAAAAGAGAATATGTTTAGGAAAAATCAAACAATGATATACAAATAAACAAATTTGATTAAAATGTCATAAAATATGATTTTATTTGTTTGTATAATATGATTATAGGAAAAAAAATAAAAAAAACCTTGTTTGGTTTGGTGGCTGAGAGTTGAAGAAGAGTCAAGCAAAATAAAGGTGTTGACCAAGCTTAATTTTGTATAATATGATTATTAATTAATTCTTAAAAAAGAAATAAAATAGTTTGAGTAAATTATAAATTGTTTCTTTTAGTCTTGAAATAATATAATTTAAATAGCCCCGTTATTTTTAAGAATTAATTAATAATCCTTTGACCATGTTGACCAAGCTTAAATTTGTAGTATCTACTCTAAAAATTATTTTTAATTAATTAATTAAAGTGTTCTTTTTTCTCATCGATCTTTCCATGTCATCTTTTTATTGTTTTTTTTCTCTCTCTTTCTTAAAATAAAATCAAAATCACAAAAAAAAAAAAAAAGTGGAAGGAAAGGACAGGGTTAAATTATAAATGAGTTTAAAATATAGGAAATAAATATACGGTCATGAACAGGTGTCGAGTGATTGATGGATTTTGATCGACAACAGGTACTGAGTTGTCATTAACTCAAATAATTCTTGGCATTTGGCACACCTCCCACGACATAATTAGGACGGACAGGGGAGCCGAGTCAAGAAAGCATGTGAGGTTCAATCAATTAATTAAAGAGTTTTTATTTATATTTCAAAAATATTTATAAAAAGTTATGAATTTTTTTTTAATTTAAAATTAATATTATTTTAATATTTTTAGATTGTGCT
>Ga0307511_10007539_pt1 | contig 10945 bp, 5 predicted proteins | sample 13_EM_MG_FD_200266 | JGI IMG/M metagenome (GOLD analysis project Ga0307511, IMG submission 200266) | Populus trichocarpa ectomycorrhiza microbial communities from riparian zone in the Pacific Northwest, United States - 13_EM | ecosystem: Host-associated > Plants > Roots > Unclassified | place... | reverse complement strand
TAGTGATATTGGACTAGGATCATGGATAGGTCAAGGAGAACTAGGATCAATTCGACCCTGTCGATTTCATTCTCGGAAATTCAGCCCTACACAGCTGAAGTACCCCACCTACCAAAAGGAGTTACTTGCCATTGTTGACTCCTTGAAGTTTTTTGAAGCTCAACTCCGAGATCACAAATGCCCTGTTCTCCCAGATCACCAACCACTACTCTCTTTCCTCCGACCACGACAAACCTCTCAGAAGCTAGCCCGATTGGCAATCATACATGAGAGAATTCGACTTGGTCATTGAACATACGGCCGGAAAGGAAAACCTGTTGGCAGACGCTCTATCAAGGAAGCATAAATACTCCTTTAATCCTACTGAGGAACAAGACTTCATCCCTCAGAGCATCAATCCTACAGAAGACAACAGCACCCTTCAAGACACTTTTATCACTACCAACAACCTTTCTATCTCTCCTATACCACAAGAAATCACAATGGTTTCCCGCGGCTGCATCAACTTCAAACACACGGACTGCGACTACAACAAGTGCGCAGGCCGTGGCGAAAGCCTCGGTCACAACCCCTCTTGTCCCTATCTTGAGGACGAGAATGATGGAGACTACGAAGACTACGATGATATCAAGGAGGCAGAAATGCAATCAGATGAGGATACCCTCTCCACCATCCCCGAAGAAATCTTTGACGGCACTCCCGCAGATGATTCCCCCTTCATTACCAATGACCACAATATTCCTGCCATCATTACAGACGTCGTTCATAATGCATGGGAACACTACAAGCAGCATCGAAAGCATCACAATACAGACTGTCATGACTACTACTGCCGCTCGCATCGTAGCTCGCACCAGAATGGGAATCCTTACTGTGCCACCACCAGATACTCAGTTTGCGGAACCTACGGACACGGATGTTTGGACTGCACTCTAGCGGAGGCAGTTTATCAGAAGGAGAAGGAATTCCAGTCAAGTCAGCGAGACTCAGGGAAATTGAAAGCTACCACTATCCCTCCTAACAACACCCCCTCCTCTGAGACTCCCGATTATGACATTCCAGAGCTTAACATCAAAGAAGCTCCTAACCGCACTTACATGTGGTCTGCGGAAGAATGGGCAATCAGGAACGCTCCTATTGCCTGCCATGAACCATGGGGTCAACAACACGCACAAAATAACCCATGGGACTGCAACACCAAGATCGTACCAGATGAGGAAAGATGCCCCTTCCTCTCTGCCGCAGTCACCACCAGATCACAACGCAACGCAGCTTCCGGGGAACCTAGCGGATCCAATCAAGGTCATAATACCCTCCTATCGCCCACTAATCCTATGAGATATGTGCCAGGAGTGGGATTTATGCACCAACAACATCATATATCAAATGAGGAGAACAATCATGTTCTAGACCCTCAACCACAGGAGAAGACGTCAATTCCTCCTGCACCTACTGCCACTCGTCGGTACAACTTCTGCAAAGGCGAGGCACACTATGCATCAACATGCGAAGCAAAACGCGAGGCAGACTCAGACCTCAGGTACAGAATCGTGCCAATAACCAATATGGCAAAGATATACCTCGATCTCAACGACTGCCCCAAAGATGACCCAGACTTCTATCTCGTTGCTCATGTTGACAAAGATGATAGAATGAGGGACCCCTACATCGCATGCATCAGGATATGCCCCATGTGGAGCCAGCTTTACAACGCACCAGAAGGAAAGAAAGGAGTAAGCAAGGACAATGGGTTCTTGTACAAGACGAATGAGAAAGTAGAAAGAAGGCTGGTTTTACCGAGCACGTTCGACATGAACGGTAAGAACTACCTCGAAGATGCAATCAAAGAAGCTCATGATGCTACAGCATATGGGGGAGTTGAGAAAACATTGAAATGGTTAACTGATAAGTTCATTTGCCAGCCATTTTCAAGGCTCGTTAAGGAATGCGTGGCGAGCTGCAATACCTGTCAACAGACAAAGTATAGCAACAAGCCACCACTAGGACAAGTAACCATGTTACATGTTTCTGCAAGAGCCTGGGCGGATATCACTATGGATTTTCTTAAAATGTCTCCTGTTTTCACTTATTGCTCTGCCTTATACCCGAACATTCCTTTGGAAGATGATCAGATGATTTGTTTTTCGAGACTTTGGACGATTGTCTGTAGTCAATCAGGATTTATGTATCTCATTCCAGGTTCTGATAATCTTATGGCAGAGATGTGCACTGATACCTTTGATAAGCACGTTGCTTCTGTTCTTGGTAATCCCTATTATATTATTTTTTATCGAGGCAGTCTTTTTATGTCAGGCCATTTCAAGGATTAGGAAGCATGATAGGGAATCAAGTTGAAACCGCCTACCGCATACCACCCTCAGACAGACGGTCAGTCAGAAATTGCCAACAAGGCAGTCCTCCAAGCCGCATGAGCATGTAAGGTCGAAGGAAACGAATGGCTGCCCAAACTCTCCGAGATTCACCTCAAGTTGAACTCACGAGACAACATCGCAAGACAACACAGTCCATTCTTTTCACTTCTAGGCTTTGAGGCAAAGCTAGGCCCTTCTTCCTTCCCCTACCCGATCAATCCTTATACTCCTGCAGAGGAATGTCATCTTAACACCTCTCGCAACCTATACTCCTCCAAAGTCAAGCAGGCAACACAAGCCAATAAGAAGAGGTCGGTTCCACCACTTCTTTCAGCCGGCCAAAAGGTTCTACTCTCTACGGAGAACCTCAACCTCTTGAACACATATAGGAAACTCAAACCTAGGTGGGTTGGACCCTTCCGCATCCAACACTTCAACAGGAAGCGGAACAACTACACGCTCGATCTGTCAACGCACAGTCGACTTTCCCTTATCCACAATACCTTCCACATCAGCAAGATCAAACCTTACGTTGATACCGATTCAACCAACTTCCCAGGTCGACGCGAGGAATAACCTGGCAAGGTAACGGAAGGCAGATGGGAAGTCGAACGAGTACTCGAATTTCGTACCGCTCGTCGTACTGGCAAAAGCCAATACCTGGTACGTTGGAAAGGGGACGGAAATGATGACGATGAATGGATCAACTTCGAAGATATTAGCCTTGAAATCGTTCAAGACTTTTGGACAAGCGGAAACTATTCCAACACCTTCAAACAATAAAGATCCTCCAAGAAACACATGAAGCATCACAGTCGAGAAACCCCCAAGTCAATTGTTCAAACTGCACGAGACAGAGTTCACGCCCTCAGTCCTGACGATCAAGACCTCACCTCCGGTGCTACCAACCTTGCAGAAGATATCTTTAATGTTTTCCTAAAGTAGTGATTCGCGGTGGTTGAATTAACCTGACAATCCCGCCTTCCTTCTTGTTGTTTTAATTGTCATTCAGAATTAACTATGGAAGAAGGTATGACAAACAAGGTATCTTTCGGATGTTTTCATTGTTCCTTATGTCATGAATGTTTACTATGGATGATTTGGAAGTTATGTTGGTCTGATACTATTCATTGCGAAGATTACTACTCTCATAACTGTTGTGCTTGCACTTGTTATTTCGGACTACCTCCGTCTTGTGCAAGACAACAAGATTAGGAAATCCTTTTAAGTAGGGAAGTGTAACGGAAGACCGTTTCTTATATTTGTCTTAGTATGCATTTCCTAGCACCTATCATGTATACCTGATAGCTCGAGCATAGTACCCTACATACTATTACTTTGCGCGTATCCGGTCCTTATGTACTTTTCTTTTATCATAATGCATTACGCATCCACACCTGTATTTCTGAGTACTGGAGGCCTGACCTCCCAAACCTGTATTTATGGTCATGGAGGAGTGCTTTCTGGAACGGCCAGAAAGCAGGTTTTCTGGAAAGGCCAGAAAACAGGTTTTTCAGACTTCAGAAGGCTTGGCGGCTAGTATAAGTACTCAGTCGTTCCACCCTTCTGGAGGAGGATTCTCAGATCAGATCACTTCAGACAAAGTTCAGACAAGCCTTAGATAGCTTCAATACAGAGAGATTACACCTGTTAATTCTCTTCCCGCTTGGGAAATCTGTATGCTCTCAAAGACCCTCTGAGTCCTCGACTTGGCGGAACCAATAACAGACATACACTATCACTCCTGTGAGAGTATAGACTCTGTTACACGGCCCGCAGTGCTACTATTGGCATCGCCCATTACAGGTAACCCATCCACATCCTCCACTGGACTCTTTTCTTCTCCGACCCATGCTCCGAGGCTCCTGTGTCTGGAACATCTTTCACTGGACTACATCCCTGCCCCGCCAGAAACCACAGAACCTAATCATGATCGCAATCAATCTCCACAACCACACCTCCCCCGGTTCAGCAATCTACCTACCCCTACGGTACTACAGATCACTTCCTATGCTCTTTACCCAGCCCACAATGATATCACCAAGATAAATACCAAAGACATACAACTACTTCAAGAGGCAATCGACATTGTTATATGTTCATGTTTGGTTCCTTGGAAGGCCGGTGCCCTTGTCTACTCTGATCCTGCTGCAGGCCTTAAGGGCACTGCTGGCAGCAGAGGCGATCCATTCTGTATTATTACTAGGGGACTGTATATAAGAATTTATGAGGGTACTTGGAGGTTCTGAAACTTGGAGATCCATATTTACTGCAGGTATGCTACTTGACCGATAGTTGATTGATTGGGGCTGCGTTAAGGATATCTCGGCTGATCATTCTAGCACACCGCCTCCAGTTATTATACATGGGTGAGCTGAACTCAAGGTTTGCCACTACGTGCCATGCCAACAATATCACTATTACCTTTGACGCCCACCCACAATGCATTAAATTTTTTTTTTCCATTCCTCCACACCTCTCACAGAGTAGTTCCATTCCCCCTCACTATTTCTTTGGTGATTTCCACCCGAAGCTGACCAGTAATGGAAGAGGATGAGTCGATCATTAGTAGGATTTCTCCCACTCTCTAGGTCACCTCTATGAGGGGTGCCTTATCACTGTTGTTGCATCTTGAGGATTTCTGTTGTAGTGCGGCAGGGCGTTGGTACAGAAGGTGTTAAAATGAGGAGATTCAGGCAGGGAGAGGAAGAAGAGTAGAAGTCAGCAGGATAATTTGGAGGACGAGCAAGTTGGTTTACTTTGGCCGGGCTAATCGCTAAGTAAGTTTACTAATCCACTTCACTGATCCACTCCAAATAATCCGCCTTCACCGGTATCAATAAAGTTATCAATAGTAATCACTCATCATCGCAAAACTTTAGCAATATATATTCTAAATCTATATCCCACTCTACTGAGGACAGACACAAAGCACTCGATCTCTCCGACCCTCCTAGCTCCTGTGCATTCAATACATCCTTCCTCTACCCATCATATATCTCCCACCATAGCTGAACACCATATCTGTCCCACTGGTAGTTTCAATCATTAGGCCCTACTGCCAACCCCTGACTCTCTTTTCTTACCATCACCGTTCCGTATCATAAACATTAAAGGGTCTTCACTCTGGCGGCGTTCCCAGCATAATATCTTTCCAAATATATTTAATATTAGCAATTTGAAAAGAATATCGAGGTGGGTGGGTGGGTGGGTAAGATACTGGAGGTGGAACCAGAGTAAGGATAGAAGAGTAGGGGGGGAGGCCAACGTCCAGAGCGGCATTCACAAGCAAGACATGTAAGGAAGCAGTGGCAGGGCTTTCGGAGAGTCTACCCTTAGCAATGAGAAGTTTTTTGTGAAGTCTGGATTTGTAGATTTTGCTTCTCTTACATGCTTGCTTGCTGAATATGGGTTTTATTATCCCCATGGAGAATATATAGAGCTCTAAATTGAACTTCAAGCTGAATACATTAAGAAATACATTAGAAGTCCAGTGTCAGAAGTTGACTTATACATCTTTAATTTTTTGCCTCCATCATGACGTTATTACCAATCTTGATCTGCACAAGGCTTTTCTCAGGCTTAGAGAACCCCTTTTACCAGCTCTTATATTGCTCTATTCATGGCGGCATTTATTGAAGTCTTTTCTGAGAACTACTAACTACAAATGTAAATAATCTATCATCTATTATGCTATATACTTATCAGGACAAGAAAATGGGGGATACATCCTATTCCAATCCTATATTTTATACAATATCATTTTGTAAGATTACGAGGTTACAAGAGGAGGAATTGTTATGGGGTAGGAAAGTATTATTGGTTCAATACGATCTAGGCTAGCATTAACTATACTATTGAAGTTCTATGTGTTCTTATCCTTCTGTCTAACTCTTCAGCCTGATAGCAAAAACCGGTACTTTAATTATATCTGTCTTATTAGAATTAGCCGTATTAGGCACCTATAAGTGTGGGCCAAGTTAATAGAGGAGTTCTGTAAGGAACTCGGTTCTACCAACGTGGTTATGGAGTCTTAAGCACACCCACTATGTCCTATACAGGATTATAGTAGGTGGCTAAGGGGTTGTTGTGGTAGGTTTTTGGTAGGGGATCAATAGGTACAAGTGGACAAGAATATTACCAGTGTAGCTTGTTTATTTCTGAAGTAGCTAGACTAGACTCTGCTGAACGAGAACTGTCCTATCTAAGGCCGTGGAAATTCAGATCTTTAATAGATACTGAGTTCCTAAGGCAATGAATCTACTGGGACTCATTCTAGACAACAGTAATGACTCATTATGATACCAGATTATAATGAATACTTGATGGCTTATTATAAACATGTCCCGTGTTATGATGATGCTTAACATGGTAATAGAAGCAAGGCTGCCAACGAGATAACCAACCACAGGAAAACAGAATAAGCTACTACCTAATTAGGCAGGCATAACAGGAGTTGGGGGTCAGCAAGCTGACATACATGAGACTAACCCAGAATGATACAGGAATATGACAGGTAATAATAAGGAAATATGATGAGAAAACTACAAGGAAAAACAATAAGACTAATCCCAATATGATCCTTCCTAATCCAATCATGTCCAAAAAGAGTAGCTGCCAAAACAGGCCAAAAACGTGCCTTGATATACCCCAATAAAATCCACCAAAACTGTCATAGATAAAACACGCGTAGACAAAACATATACTAGAAAAGCAGTTCCTTACAGCACCTGTGTTTCATCTGCATGTTTAAACTTACTATTTACCGTATCAGACCTGTTCTTTTATGAAAGTACATCCTATACCCTCTTATACTCGCGTGTCTATCTCCGCAATCCAGCCTCACCCAACTGTTCTTCCGTCATATCTAGGATCGGTACTAAGTCTTCTTCTACCCAGTTTTGGAGGTACTCATCCATAATGCCTTCCATCCATTCTCTGTACTTATCAGCAGTAGCTTCATTTGGATGTTGGCTGGGTTCTGCTTTCCTGCAACTCTCTTGATGTTCAGCTACACTGTATATACCTGCTAATAGAGGTAGTGATATTGGTACTCAATATACCTGCTTTAGTGAGCAAACTTTGACTTCTAACTTAGATAGTATGCCACCTCACTGTATATATACAAAACTAGTTTGCTGCTTATTCCATGTCCTTTCAGGAACTGGACTACAAATGGGGCCTCCTTCTCTGCCTCCCAGTTGGCAATGTACCCTGCCTCAGTAATTACTAGTGAAACAGTATGGTTCTTCTGCCTGTACCATCTGATAGGCTGATCCCATAGGGTCATAGGTACTCTAGTTTGGGACCTTGCTTCTTCTCTGCCATATGTTGTGCCCATATACAGCTTGATGGTGAGTTACTGCTTCTCGGGTTTTCCTAAAATAATCTCTTCTGACAGAGTTGAGCTCATGTAATGGGCGATGCCAATAGTAGCACCGCGGGCCGTTTAACAGAGTCTATACTATCACCGGAGTGATAGTGTATGTCTGTTATTGGTTCTGCTAAGTCGAGGACTCAGAGGGTCTTTGAGAGCATACAGATTTCCCAAGTGGGAAGAGAATTAACAGGTGTAATCTCTCTGTATTGAAGCTATCTAAGGCTTGTCTGAACTCTGTCTGAAGTGATCTGATCTGAGAATCCTCCTCCAGAAGGCCATAAAGGCTCTATACTTATAATTGCCACCAAGCCTTCTGGAGTCTGAAAAACCTGTTTTCTGGCCTTTCCAGAAAACCTGCTTTCTGGCCGTTCCAGAAAGTACTCCTCCATGACCGTAAATACAGGTGTGGGAGGTCAGGCCTCCAGTACTCAGAAATTCAGGTGTGTATGTGTATTGCATCATGATAAAGGAAAAGTACATAAGGACCGCATACGAGCAAGGTAATGTACGTAAGGTACTATGCCAGAGCTATCTGGTGTACATGATAGGTGCTAGGAAATGCGTACTAACACAATTATAATACACAGTCTTCCGTTACACTTCCCCATTTAAAAGAATTTCCTACTCTTGTTGTCTTACACAAGCTGGAGGTAGTCCGAAATAACAAGTGCCAGCGCGACAGTTATAAGAGTAGCAATCTTCGCAGTGAATAGTAGGAGACTATCATAACTTCCAAATCATCCATAGTAAACGTTCATGACATAAGGAACAATGAAAACATCCGATAGATACCTTGTTTGCCATAACTTCTTCCATTGTTAATTAAGAAACACAATTCAAACAATAAGAAGGAACGCAGGATTGCCAGCTTAATCAACTGGGACGAATACCTACTTTAGGAAAACATTAAAGATATCTTCTGCAAGATTGGTAGTAGTGGAGGTGAGGTCTTGGTTTTCAGGACTGAGGGCGAGAACTCTGTCTCGTTCAGTTTGAACAATTGACTTGGGGGTTTCCCAAGTATAACGTTTCTTGTGTTTCTTGGAGGATCTTCGTTGCTTGAAGGTGTTGGAATAGTTTCTGCTTCTCCAAAAGTCTTGAAAGATTTCAAGACTGATGGCTTCGAAATTGATCCACTCATTGTCATCACTTCCATAACCTTTCCAGCGTACCAAGTATTGACTTTTGCGAGGATGAGGAGCAGTACGAAATACAAGTACTCGTTCCACTTCCCATCTTCCTTCCGTTACTTCACCAGGTTGTTCCTGGTGACGACATGGGAAGTTGGTTGAATCGTTTTCAACATAAGGTTTGATCTTGCTAATGTGGAAGGTATTGTGGATAAGCGAGAGTCGCCTGTCCATTGACAGTTCGGGTGTATAATTATTCCGCTTCTTGTTGACGTGTTGGATGCAGAATGGTCCGACCCATCTAGGTTTCAGTTTCCTAAATGTGTTCAAGAGGTTGATGTTCTTCGTAGAAAGAAGAACCTTTTGGCCGGCTGATAGAAGAGGTGGAACAGACCGCTTCTTGTTGGGTTGTTTTGCCTGCTTGACTTTGGAGGAGTATAGGTTGCGAGAGGTGTCAAGATGACATTCCTCTGCAGGGGTATAAGGTGTCATCAGGTAGGGGAAGGAAAAAGGACCTAGCTTTGCCTCAAAGCCTAGGAGGGAAAAGAATGGACGGTGTTGTCTTGCGGTATTGTCTCAAGAGTTCAGCTTCAGCTGGATCTCTGAGAGTTTGTGCAGCCATTCTTTTCCTTCCATCTTGCACGGTCATGCTGCTTTGAGGATTGCCCTGTTGGCAATTTCTGACTGTCCGCCTGTGTGAGGGTGGTATCCGGCAGACGGTTCTAAATTGATTCCCTTTCTTGCAGCCCAATTTTTGACATGGTCTGACATAAAGAGAGTGTCTTGATCAAAAAGAATGTAATAGAGATAACGGATAATAGAATCAACATGCGTATCAAAGGTATCAGTGCACTTCTCCGTCGTAAGGTTATCAGAAACTGGGCTGAGAAACATAAATCCTGATTGTCTACAGACAATCGTCCAAAGTCTCGAAAAGCAAATCATGTGATGGTCTTCCAAAGGAATATTCGGGTATAGAGTAGAACAATAAGTGAAAACTGGAGACATCTTAAGAAAATCCATAGTGATATCCTTCCATGATCTTGCAGGAACAAGTAACATTATTACTTGTCCTAGTGGTGGCTTGTTGCTATAGTTCGTCCGTTGACAGGTATCGCAACTGGCCACATATTCTTTAACAAGCCTTGAAAATGGCTGGCAAATCAATTTATCAGTAAACCTTTTCCACGTTTTCTCAACTCCCTCATGTGCCATAGCATCATGAGCTTCTTTGATTGCATCGTCGAGGTAGTTCTCACCATTCATGTTGAACGTGCTTGGTAAAACCCACCTCCATTCTCCTTCCTCATTTTTCTTTTGCAAGAACCCATTGTCCTTGCTTACTCCTTTCTTTCCTTTTGGTGCGTTGTAGAGCTGGCTCCACATGAGGCATATCCTGATGCATGCGATGTAGGTGTCCCTCATTGTATCGTCTTTGTTAACGTGAGCAATGAGAGAGAAGTCAGGCTCATATTTGGGGCTGTCTTCGAGATCGAGGGATATTTTTGCCATGTTGGTAGCCGGCACGATTCTATACCTGAGGTCTGGGTCTGCCTTGCGTTTTGCCTCGCATGTTGAGGTATAGTGTCCCTCGCCTTTGCAGAAGTTGCATCGACGAGTGGCAGTGGGTGCAGCAGGAATTGACGTCTTCTCCTCTGTTTGAGGGTCTTGAATATTGTTGTTCTCCTCATTAGATGTGTGATGTTGTTGGTGTATAAATCCCACTACTGGCACATATGTCATAGGATTAGTGGAGGATAGGAGGGTATCATGACCTTGGTTAGATCTGCTAGCTTCTCTGGAAGCTGCATTGCGTTGACATATGCTGGTAACTGCAGCAGAGAGGAAGGAGGGTCTTTCCTCATCTGGCACAATCTTGATGTTGTATTCCCATGGGTTGTTTGGTGTGAGTTGCTGCACCCATGGTTCCTGGCGGGCAATGGAAGCATTTCTAATTGCCCATTCTTCTGCAGACTACTTGTGATTGTGGTTAGGAGCTTCTTCAATGTTAAGCTCGGGAATGTCAATATCGGGAGTCCCAGAGGAGGAGGTCTTGTTAGGAG
>Ga0307511_10007537_pt1 | contig 10946 bp, 10 predicted proteins | sample 13_EM_MG_FD_200266 | JGI IMG/M metagenome (GOLD analysis project Ga0307511, IMG submission 200266) | Populus trichocarpa ectomycorrhiza microbial communities from riparian zone in the Pacific Northwest, United States - 13_EM | ecosystem: Host-associated > Plants > Roots > Unclassified | place... | reverse complement strand
TCTGCTCGGCTGAAAGATGAACCGGCGTCTCAATGACCACGCGACAGAACAGATCGCCGCGGGGGCCACCGCGTACGGGTTTCACGCCCTTGTCACGCAAGCGGAAAACTCGGCCGGATTGCGTTTCGCCGGGCACCTTTAAGGTGACGTCACCGTCGAGTGTAGGCACATCTACGGTGCCACCCAAAGCAGCCGTTGCGAAGCTCACCGGGACCTCGCAGCTGAGGTGCTCACCGTCCCGCTCGAAAATCGCGTGCTCACGCACACTGACTTCAACGTAGAGATCGCCCGGCGGACCGCCATTGCGTCCCGCCTCACCCTCGCCGCTCAGCCGAATCCGATCTCCGGTATCGACTCCTGCGGGGACTTTGACGGACAGCTTACGCGTCCGGCGCACACGCCCTTGTCCGAGGCAGGTGTCGCAAGGGTTCTTGATAATGGTGCCGTTGCCGCGGCAACGCGGACACGTCTGCTGCAGCTGAAAGAATCCCTGCGAGATCCGGATCTGCCCCGAGCCGCCGCAGGTGTCACAGGCCGCAGCCGTGCTGCCTTTCGCCGACCCGCTGCCATGGCAGGTCTCGCACTCGGACAGCTTGGGGACCTCGACTTCGGCCGAATACCCGAACACCGCCTGGTCCAAATCCAGCTCGAGCTCGAAGCGCAGATCGGCGCCACGGAATTGCTGCGTGCGGGGGTCACCCCCGCCGCGTCGGGCCGCGCCGAAGATGTCGCCGAACACATCACCGAAAATATCGCTGAAAGCGTCGCCACCGGGTGAGCGACCGCCGCCCCCGCGTGAGGCAGCTTCGATGCCCGCATGGCCGTGCTGATCGTAGATCGCCCGCTTCTGGGCGTCAGTCAGAATCTCACACGCCTCTTTGGCCTCTTTGAATTTCTCTTCCGCATCTTTGTCATTGGGATTGCGGTCGGGATGAAACTTCATCGCAAGGCGACGGTAGGCCTTTTTGATTTCCGCTTCGGTCGCGGTTTTAGGTACGTCGAGTACCTTGTAGTAATCACGTTTGGACATGCGTGTTGATCAGCCAGACCTGCGTAACTTCGCCAGACCTCGAGATAGTACCGGCGGTGCGAACGCCGATATCCAACGGGGTTCACCTTGTAGTGAACCCCGTTGCGCCCATCTTTAAATGGACGAGCAGACTTTACGAAGCTTTACGGTCTTTGTCCTTAACTTCTTCAAACTCGGCATCGACGACGTCGTCGCGGCCAGCCGCGCTACCTTGCGCTCCCGCACCGGATGGGCCACCAGCGCCCGTCGCTCCAGCCGCACCCGGGCCGCCAGCACCGGCCGCGCCCTGCTCCGAGGCGTAGGCGCGCTGCGCAATGGCTGCCGATGCTTGTGCAAGTGCGTCCGTCTTCTTCTCGATCACGCCCTTGTCGTCGCTCTTGAGAGCGGAGCGCAGATCCGAGATAGCCGACTCAACCTTCGCACGCTCGGCCGGATCAACCTTGTCACCCAGATCCTTCAGGGTCTTCTCCACCGAGTGGGTCATACCGTCCGCCTTGTTGCGTACGTCGACCAGCTCGCGAAACTTCTTATCCTCTTCCGCATGCGCTTCGGCATCGCGGACCATCCGCTTGATCTCTTCCTCGTTCAATCCGCTCGAGGCCTTGATGATGATCTTCTGTTCCTTGCCGGTGGCCTTGTCCTTCGCCGACACGTTCAGAATACCGTTCGCGTCGATGTCGAAGGAGACCTCAACCTGCGGCAAGCCGCGCGGTGCGGGCGGGATCTCCGTCAGATCGAATTTGCCCAGTGACTTGTTGTCCTGCGCACGATCACGCTCACCCTGCAGTACATGGATGGTCACCGCAGTCTGATTGTCATCGGCCGTCGAGAAGGTCTGCGCCGCCTTGGTCGGAATCGTTGTGTTCTTCTCAATCAGCTTCGTCATGACACCGCCGAGCGTCTCGATACCGAGCGACAGCGGAGTGACGTCGAGCAGCAGCACATCCTTCACTTCACCAGACAGCACGCCACCCTGAATGCCTGCGCCAACTGCAACGGCCTCATCGGGATTCACATCCTTGCGTGGATCCTTGGCGAAGAAGTCCTTTACGTACTTCTGCACGAGGGGCATGCGCGTCTGACCGCCGACCAGGATGACCTCGGCGATATCACTCGAGGAAGTACCGGCATCCTTCATCGCCGTGCGACACGGGATGATGGTCTTCTGCACGAGATCCTCAACAATCGACTCGAGCTTCGCCCGCGTCAGCTTGATGTTGAGATGCTTCGGGCCCGACGCATCGGCCGTGATGTACGGCAGGTTGATGTCGGTCTGCTGGGTCGAGGACAGCTCGATTTTGCCCTTTTCAGCAGCCTCTTTGAGGCGCTGCATGGCAAGCGGGTCCTTGCGGACATCGACGCCGGATTCCTTCAGGAACTCCTCGGCCAGGAAATTGATGATGCGCAGGTCGAAGTCTTCGCCACCGAGGAAGGTGTCGCCGTTGGTCGAGAGCACTTCGAACTGGCGCTCGCCGTCGACTTCAGCAATCTCGATGATGGAGATATCGAACGTGCCGCCGCCCAGGTCATACACCGCGATCTTGCGGTCCTTACCCTGCTTGTCCTCGCCATAGGCGAGCGATGCCGCGGTGGGCTCGTTGATGATGCGCTTCACTTCCAGACCCGCAATGCGGCCGGCGTCCTTGGTCGCCTGGCGCTGCGAATCGTTGAAGTACGCTGGAACAGTGATCACGGCTTCCGTGACCGGCTCACCGAGGTAGTCCTCGGCGGTTTTCTTCATCTTCATGAGCACGCGCGCCGAGATCTCCTGAGGGGCCATTTTCTTGCCCTGGACCTCGACCCATGCGTCGCCGTTGTCGGCTTTAACGATCTTGTACGGGACCATCTTGATGTCCCGCTGCACGATCTCATCGTCGAACTTACGGCCGATGAGACGCTTGATGGCGAACAGCGTGTTCGCCGGATTGGTGACAGCCTGGCGTTTCGCCGGCTGGCCTACCAGGACTTCGCCGTCCTTGGAGAACGCGATAACTGAAGGAGTTGTGCGGTCGCCCTCGCTGTTCTCGATCACGCGAGGCTTGCCGCCCTCCATGATGGCCACGCAGGAATTGGTGGTCCCGAGGTCGATGCCGATTACCTTACCCATTGGTTTGCTCCGCAAGAAATCAGTTGTATTCCAGTAGCCACACTTGTTGGGTGCTTCGGCCTACCTATTCAAGTAGAGGCAATTGCAAAAAATGACGGTCAGCGGGGGCGCCTGGCCGGGGGCGCCTAGCCGCGCGCCTTGGAGACGATGACCCGGGCCGGCCGCAGCAGCCGTCCATTGAGCTCATATCCAGGCTGTACGACCTGCAGGACCGAGTTCGGCTCCGCGGTGCTGGATTCCTGGGCCATCATGGCCTCGTGACGCGCCGGATCGAAGGGCTCCCCGTTAGGATGGATGCCCACGACGCCGATCTTCTCGAGCGCCTTGGACAGTAGCTTCAGGGTCGCTTCCTGGCCTTGGACGAGGCTGCGGGCGTCCGCCTTGCCCGCGTTCTGCACCGCGAGCTCCAGGCTGTCCCAGACCGGCAGCAGCTCGGCGGCAAATTTCTCGAGGCCATAGCGATTGGCCGACTCGATGTCGCGCTGCGCACGCTTTCTGACGTTATCGAGATCCGCCACGGCGCGCAGATACTGCTCCCAATGGCTTTTGGCCCGCTCCTCAGCCTCAGTCAAAGCCTGCTGCAGCCGCTCCAGCTCGACGAGCTGGGCCGCTGTCTCGGGGAGCACGGCTGTGGGCTCGCCCGCCCCCTGCCGCTCGTGTCCGGCCTCGTCCGTATTCATTAAAACCTCCTCAACTTGCTCATCTCGGGCACTTGGCAAAAGGCACTCACGCCCCCAAAGCGGGGGCGAAGAATGCCTGAAAACAGGCCCATCCGGGTAGTTGCCGTACCTTGCGGTTCAGCGGCGGGAGTTCAAGGCGGCGCCGAGCAACTTTGCGGTCATGTCCACGATTGGGATCACCCGCTCATACGCCATCCGCGTCGGACCGATCACGCCGACCACACCCACGACGGAGTCACCCGCCGCGTAGGGAGCTGTCACCACGCTGCAATCATCGAGGATTTGATATCCCGATTCGTGCCCGATGAAGATCTGCACGCCTTCCGCTTTCAGGCTGTTGTCGAGCAGGTGCAGGAAATCCCGCTTCTCATTGAAGGCCTCGAACAGCCGCCGCAGCTTCTCAACATTGGTGAGCTCGGCAACCCCCATGAGATTGGTCTCACCCTTGATCACGTACTCGAGGCGATCCTCGCCCTCGCCCGCTTCGAATACATGCTGCGCCATCGAGATGGCATCCAGCATGATCTGGTTCATGTGCGCGTGGGTCTCGGCCAACTGGCGCAGGATCTCCTCGCGCACCTGAGTCAGTGTGCGGCCCCGAAACTGGTCATTGAGGTAGTTCGAGGCACGGCGCAGCTCATCCGGCGAGTAATAGCGCTCCAGCTGGATGATGCGGTTCTGCACTTCGCGATCGTTGAACACGAGAACCGCGAGCACGCGATTCTCGGACAGGACCACGAACTCGACATGTGTGATGGAGGCTTGCTGAGTGCGCGGCACCGTCACGACGCCCGCGAGTTTCGTCACCTGGGAAAGCAACTGCGAGACCGATGAAATGAGCTCCTTGGAGCTTTCGCGGTTGCCATCCACCTGCCGGCGGATCTCGGCGACCGCGCTTTCATCCAGTGGGCGCATGCGGAGCAACGTATCGACGAAGAAACGGTAGCCCTTGTCGGTGGGTATGCGTCCAGCGGAAGTGTGCGGCGAGGAGACAAAGCCGTACTCCTCGAGGTCCGCCATCACGTTGCGAATCGTGGCGGAGCTCAGCTGAAGACCCGAGTCGCGCGAGAGCACACGGGAGCCGACAGGCTGTCCGTCGCGGATGTAGCTTTCTATCAGAATCCGGAGGAGGGTTTGAGCACGGTCGCTCAGACTCTCGGTTTCTCGACCTTCGTGCGCCATGGATGATGGGTCAGCGCGTCACTTTTCGCAAAAACCTGCCTATTGCATCAGCCACGCTAGCGATGGCGGCCTCCACCGTCAAGCAATCGTCACACAGGGGCTCGGGCGGGGTCGCGGGCTGCGGTGAAAAAGTCGCCGATGCCGAGCAATTGGGCGCATTGGCCCTGCCACGGGGTCGTGCTACAAAGGCGCCGCCTCGTAACCCGAGGTGAGAACTGAGGCACCCGATGACCTTTCCCGTGCGACTGTGCGCGCTGGTCGGCAGATTCTCGGACCCGCGTGTGGCGGAATCCGTGAATGCGCTGATCCCGCACCTCCTGTCCCGACAGGTCAAGGTGATTGTCAGCACCGAGACGACTTATTCGGGTGATGCCGAAGGCATCGTGCGGATACCCGAAGCGGATATCGGGGCGAATGCGGACTTGGTCATCGCCATTGGCGGTGATGGCACCCTGCTGTACGCAGCCGGTCTGGTGGCGCGACACAAGGTGCCGCTTCTGGGTGTCAACCGTGGTCGACTAGGGTTTCTGACGGATGTCATGCCGCAGAACATGTTCCCCTGCATCGATGCTGCGCTGGAGGGTCGGCTGACCCCGGATGAGCGACCGTTGCTCGCCGCGTGTGTGACCTACGCCAATGGCAAGGTTACCGAAGGGCTCGCGCTGAATGACGTTGTTATGCAGAAGCTGGTGACTGGCCGAATGCTCGACTTTGAAACACATCTGGACGGAACCTACGTCAACACCCACGCCGGTGATGGCATCGTCGTGGCGAGCCCTACCGGGTCGACAGCCTATGCCCTGTCGTGTGGAGGTCCCATCATCGAGCCGCACCTGGATGTGCTCGTAGTCGCGCCGATCTGCCCCCATACATTGTCAGATCGACCGATCGTCGTATCCGCCAGGGCAGAGATTGAAGTCAAGCTGCTCGAGCGCCCGGATACCCGGGCACAGGTCACCTGCGACGGAACGGTTCTCGGTGAGCTGGAGCCAGGCGACCGGCTGACCATCAAGGCGGCTTCGGAAAGGATTACCCTCCTGCACCCCGCGGGCCATGATTACTACAAGTTGCTGCGCTCCAAGCTTCATTGGGGTCGCGGCAGTTTCGAGCGTTAGAGCCACCATGCTGACCTACCTTCAGATCCGCGATTTCGCGATCATCGACGCCATAGAGCTGGAGTTGCGGCCGGGATTGACGGTGCTGACCGGAGAGACCGGTGCCGGCAAATCGATCCTCGTGGACGCTCTGCAGCTTCTGGCCGGCGGACGCGCCGGAGCCGAGGTGGTGCGACACGGATCCGAGCGCGCCGAGATCACCGGCACGTTCGATCTGAGCAAGACACCTCGCGAATTGAAACAATGGCTGGAAGAGCAATCCATCGTTGCCGCCGATGAGCTTTCGATTCGCCGCGTCGTCGGCAGCGATGGCCGCTCGCGCGCGTATCTGAATGGCCAGGCGGTTGCCGTTCAGCTGCTGCGCGAGGCGGGCAACATCCTCATCGATATCCACGGCCAACACGAATTTCAATCGCTCACCCGCAGCGCCGCGCAGCGCGACCTGCTCGATGGCTATGGCCGTCTCGAGCAGGCGGCCGGCCAGGTTGGAATCACCCACCGCGTGTGGCTGGAGATGTTGAATCGCACGCTGGACCTCGAGAGCAAGGCGCGCGATCGCGATGCGAAGTTGGAGCTGCTGCGCTACCAGGTCTCCGAGCTGAACGCACTGCAGCTGAAGGACGGCGAGTTCGAGAGCCTGGTCGACGAACGTGCGCGGCTGGCAAACCGCGGCAAACTCGCGGAAGCAACCCAGACTGCGCTGACTTTGTTGTATGAAGGCGAAGAAGGCAGCGCGCACGCCGGCGTGAGCCGCGCCCTGCAGGCGCTGCGCGGACTCGAGAGCGTGGATCCGAAGCTCAGCGCGATGGTGCCGTTCGTGGAAGAGGCGGCGATCCAGATTCGCGAGGCGGCGCGTGAGTTGACTCATTATCGCGATGGGCTCGAGCTGGACACCACCCGGCAGGCGCAGGTGGAAAACCGGCTGGCGGCCATTGAAGAGCTGGCGCGCAAGAACCGGGTCGCACCGCTCGAACTGACGGCGCGCTCGACGGAGCTCAGCGCGGAGCTCGCATCAGTGGAGCGTGCCGATACGGACCTGGCGGCATTGCGCAAGGACCTGGCAGCGGCCCTGGAGGAGTTTCGGACGCTCGCCGGACAGTTATCGGCAAAACGGACTACCGCAGGCCGCGCGCTGGCCAAAGACATCACGACGCGAATGCAGACGCTCGGAATGTCAGGTGGGCGGTTCCAGGTTGAAGTGACGCAGGACGGCTCGCAGGAGCCCGCCCAACATGGCGTTGACCAGATCGAGTTTCGTGTGACCGCCAACCCCGGGCAACCGCTGCGGGCGTTGTCGAAGGTCGCTTCGGGCGGCGAGCTTTCACGCCTGTCGCTGGCCGTACAAGTTTCTGTTGCCGCGCGTGAGACGCGCTGCATGGTGTTTGACGAAGTCGATTCCGGGATCGGTGGCGCTATCGCGGAGATTGTTGGTCGCGAGTTGCGTTCGCTGGGTGAGCGTGGACAGGTGCTGTGCGTGACTCACCTGCCGCAGGTTGCGTCGCAGGGACATCACCACCTGCGGGTCGCCAAGTCGACAGATGGCCGCACGACGCGCACCGCGTTGACTGAGCTCCCGCCGCAGGAGCGCGTGGAAGAGATTGCACGCATGCTGGGCGGAGTCGAGGTGACCGGTAAGGCGCGTGAGCACGCGCGGGAGATGCTCAAGACGCACCTGGAGCTGCCCCCCGATCCGTCTCCCACGGACCGGATGCCCGCTTTGAAGGCGAAGGATTTATTGGCGCAGGCCAAAGTGGCGGCGCAATCGGGGAGGGATCCTGCTGCGGAGCCGAAAGCCATTGGCGGCGATCCGCGGTCTACCGCGGCGCAGCCCAGGGTTGTTGCGGCGCGATTGGAGAAGTCGGCGGCTGCTGATGCGAAGGTGGCCGGAGCGGCGGTGGGTGGCGGTGCTGCAAAAGCGGCAGCCACGCCGGTGGCCGGGGATACTGCAAAGGCGGCAGCCGCACCGGTGGCCGGGGATACTGCCAAGGCGGTTGCCGCGGATGCCAAGGCACCACCGGCTTCAGCCAAGATCGCTTCCGAGGAGGCTACCCAGGGGGCGCCTCCCCCATCCAAAGCCCCTCCCACCCAGGCCAAGTCGCCGGCCAAAGGGGGCGCCTCGCCCAGTTCCAAAGGTAAGGGAGAGGACAACGTCATTGACCTCAACGCCGCCAAGGCTGCTGGCAGGCCGGCTTCCAAGCGACGCTAGTAGGAGCCTGTCTGACTCATGGGCGCCGTCGCGAGGCCGACCCGCAGCGGGCGACCATGAGTCAGACAGGCTCCCAGGAAAGCTGCAAGGGGCTGGCGAACGCCAGCTCTCACGCATCAGCCGGTCATGCCGGGGCGCCGAGCGCCGGCAATCGGCGCTCTCAGCTCACTTTCTTCTTCCGATACGCGCAATTCGTACGCCGGCAATTCCCGTACATGATCAGCGAATGATCACGAATCGTGAACCCGAGGCGCTGCGCAACCGATGTCTGCCGCTCCTCGATACCCGAGTCCATGAACTCTTCGACCCGGCCACAGTCCAGACACACGATGTGATCGTGGTGAGTGCCGTGATTGAGCTCGAAGACGGCCATGCCATCCTCGAAGTGATGACGGGTAACGAGCCCGGCCGCCTCAAACTGCGTCAAAACGCGGTAGACGGTGGCCAGACCGATATCTTCGTTACCGTCCAGGAGCGTGCGGTAAATGTCTTCGGCCGAAAGGTGTCGCGTCGTGCTGCTCTCGAGGATTTCTAGAATCTTGAGGCGCGGCAGCGTTACTTTCAGGCCGGCTTTGCGGAGGTCTTTGCCTTCCACTGCTGCTCTCCGTCCAATCAATGTTCACTGGCCAGGCGCGAGCCGCGAACGTGTCACGATCAGGTATGATTCGCCCGCATTATTGCCTATTGGAACCAGATGCGCTTAATAAATAACGGGCCGAGTCCCGCTTCGAGAGCCCGGAAGGTACTGGTAACGCTGTCGCTTGCTGCAGCTTTTGCAGCATCTTCAGGCTGCGTTTACCGCATGAACATCCAGCAAGGAAACTTTCTGGAAGCCCGTACTGTGAATCAGCTCCAAGTGGGAATGACTCGCAGTCAGGTGCGTTACCTGCTCGGTACACCCATGGTGCCCGACGCGTTCGACAAGGAACGTTGGGACTATCTCTACTTCTTCAAGAAGGGACGCTGGAAGAAGCCCGAAGAGCGGCATCTGATTGTGTTCTTCCATGAAGACAAGGTGGAGAAGTTCGAGCGCAACAATGTGCCGGACAAGGCGCCGACGGGTCCGGATGAAGGACCGTCAGTCTCCAAGTTTCCGGTTATCTAGTTTATTTGGCTGAAAGGGCCGCGGCCCTTTCAGCGAGCGCCGGATTTGCGCTGCTTTTGAACGCTCTCGCGACGCCTGTCGCGAGGGTCGCTGGGTAGCGGACGGTATAGTTCTACGCGGTCGCCTTCTACCGGAAGGTCCGATCGCTCGCGCAGTTCGCCGAAGATGCCAACGGGTGCCGTTTCCCAAGGCACATCTGGCTCATCTGCCAACTGCCGCGCAGCCTCGATCGTGTCAGCGATGGTGGCGTCCGCAGGGACGTCCACCGCCCATAAATACTGCCGCTCACGAGTAGCGTAGGCCACTACGCACCGTTTGCGGCCGCTTGGTGTCATGGGGCCTTATCTGTCATGGAGGAAGGGCACGCGCTCTTGCAACGAACGCATCCATAAGTGATGACGCCGTCTCTGCAAACTTCTGCTCAAACAATACCCCTGTCAGCGCGTTTTTGAACGCGAATTTCATCGTCAGTTGAACTCGGCAACCAGTGCCCTCAGACAAGCTAGGTGGATTTGCGTTGACACCGCCGTCGGCGGTCGGCGACTTAGGTACCGCTTGTGCGATCGGCGTCAGCAGCCACTCGCCTTCCAACATCTTGAAAGGGCCGTCGACCAGGTGCATCAGGATGCGGCGATCCGGCTCAAGTTCGTTGCGAGTGGTGAACTCGCTGTGCAACGGGCCGCGCTGAATGCCAATGGTTGCGACTATTTCGCGGTCCGATCGCGACAGCACCGTGGCGCGCGTACACCACGGAATGAAGCTCGGATAGCTGTCGATATCGTTGATCAGGTCGAACAACCTGCGGGGCGGCTGGGCAACTAGCGCGGAGTGCTTGATTTCTCGCATCCGCCAATTGTCACAAGACACCGGCGGATTGTCATTCACGGTACAATCACCTCTCGGAAACGCACTAAGCTCCCTCATGGCCAAGCCGGAAAGAACAGAACGCCTCATTGCCGAGAACCGCCAGGCGCGCTTCGAATATTTCATCGAAGAGCGTTACGAGGCGGGGCTCGTCCTGCATGGCTGGGAAGTCAAGGCCATGCGTGCGGGTCGTGCACAGTTGAAAGAGGCATACGTTTTTGTGCGCGGCGCCGAAGCGTTTCTCTTCGGTTGTCACCTCTCGCCGTTGAACTCAGCCTCGTCGCATGTTGTTGCCGATCCAGTACGCACCCGCAAGCTGCTGCTGAACGCCAGCGAGTTGGCGGGCCTGGTAGGCTCGGTCGAACGTAAGGGCTACACCCTCGTTCCTCTGGAGCTGTACTGGAAAAACGGCCGCGCTAAATTGGCCATTGGTCTCGCCAAGGGAAAGAAACAACACGACAAGCGCGCAGTCGATAAAGATCGCGACTGGCAGCGCGACAAAGCGCGAATCATGCGCGGCCGCTGAGCTCACGAGCCTGTTTGACTCACAGCCGCCGCCGCTGTGGGCTGGACGCGGCAGGCGAACGACAGGCACCTGGCGTCCCCCTTGAACTTCGCCCGGCCGGGCCGATCTTAGGGTATGCTGATGATGTATTG
>Ga0307511_10007536_pt1 | contig 10946 bp, 13 predicted proteins | sample 13_EM_MG_FD_200266 | JGI IMG/M metagenome (GOLD analysis project Ga0307511, IMG submission 200266) | Populus trichocarpa ectomycorrhiza microbial communities from riparian zone in the Pacific Northwest, United States - 13_EM | ecosystem: Host-associated > Plants > Roots > Unclassified | place... | reverse complement strand
CTGCTACATGTCCATCCCTCCGTCACTTTGAGTCAAAGTACTTACTATTGGGCCTTCGCTCGATTTCCCCCCCCCCAAAAAAAAGATTACCCTGAAAACTTCTTCTGCTGTACTACGGGGTTGGGCAGCACGCACGAGAAAACTATGGACTGAAGGGAAAAAGAAAAAAAAAAGTGATATTATGATGCCGCCCCTGTGAAACTCACGATACTCCCGATGCAAGGTGAGGTGAGGTGGCAACCTTTGCCTTGAGGGGTTTGATAAGCCGGTAACAACGCTCGTATTGAAGAAGGTTACCCTCGTATTTAATAGTTTTTCCTTTAGAGGTGCAGGGTAGAAGAAGATTTCTAAGCCTTAATAGATATATGCATACATGCTCGACATTGATATCAATATACCCGATATTCAGCCTCCGTATTGTACTCCATAAACTCCGTAAAAATCAAAAAAATTAACCAAGTCCCCCACCCAAATTTTGCAGATATACCTGCATTATGAATGCAAAGCTTTCAAACTAGCATAAGCTTGCACAGCTCCCAGAGCCATCTGGACAAAACCCAGGAACAAACTAATCCCCCCAATCACCGCGACTGCCCAAAATGTATACCACTGCAATGAGTCTCTCGTATCCCTCCACAGCCCCCTCAACCCCTTTGGCTTCAGCAAAGACTTCAACTCCATCAGCCTCTCCCCAAACACCGGAAAGTCTTCATTTGTGTTATATAGCCACTTGGGTTTAATGCTATCAAGGCGACCGTTGAGGGAGAATATGTCAAAGTATCCAGGAGATCGACCCTCAGGGTCAACGTTGTTGAAGAGTTTTCGGGACCGGTCGGTGTCGCCAAAGAGGAGGAGGTAGGATTCGAAGATTTCGGTGAGGAGGTGATGGTAGGGAACGAGGCCTGATTTACTATCGGGAAGAGTTCAGGATCACGGAGTAATTGGTAGGGGGTTTAATGAGGGTGGAACTCACTGCAAGGAGGATTCAGTCCCCGCTTCGGTGTGCAAATAAGCAAATGCGACATGAGAATAAAGCCCCACGGTTTTCTTCTTTGTGTCCAGAGCCAAGTGTTTGGTAATATCGTTTGTCCAGACAAACGTAACCCCAGCCAGCTCCTGCAACATTTCCGCTGTCATCTCACGCGGGAAAATTTGATTCAGCTTCCCACCGCCATACGTATAGGGTGTGGTATTGTGGTGGGTAAATTTTGAAATCAGCCTAGGTAGTAAGGACTCAACTGTATCTTTCAGTGGACTCTTGCAGAATTTCTCTGATAGCCGGAGGTCATGTCTATTTTTGCATATTGCCGTCATATCGAGCATTGTCCATGATTCAAGACAGAATAACATCCATTCATGGGCTATTTTCAAATATTCCAGATTAAGAACCGGGTTATACCCTAGTTCAGGTGTTATCCTTGCTGTCGTAGGGCCTTGTTCCATAAGAATCATAAGGTAGGCCATGTGTTGCTGGACAAAATCCTCAATGCTCATTGTAGATTCCATCCGACTTGCAACGACCTTTAAGCATTCCTCAAGGTAAGATAATGGGTTGGGCCAACTAAGGGTATTCGGAGTTTGCAGCTCGTGATTTTTCATCGACGAGATTAGCTGATCGTCCAATTGTTTCATGTAGACCTTGCACACGGGGCCGAGTTGGCGAGGTAAATTTGGGCCAAAAATGGCACAAGTCATACGGCTAAGGGTTTCCGATCTGGTGAATGTGCCAACTCCTGTATTGGGGAGTTAGTAGATGTGTAGGAAGTAATACATTGAATAGTGGTACGTACGATCCAATCCTGGCCTTGCACCCCATCGTCCCCAATTTTCGTGACTCGGTGAGACTGCTACCTCATATGGACCTTCAAATAGGGTATCAGCAGTATGTAATTGGCAGTGAAATGAGAAGTTAAGGTTTAAGAGATCATACCAGCCGGGGTTGCATCCAGCTCAACAGGCCCATCCAGTTGGTAATTAGGCTCTTGCCATGCAGCATCAGGATTCTGCATTTCTATGTCGACTTCCCTCTGAATCCGCCTCATTAAACTCCTGCTCCTGGCTGTAATGAATCTACTTCTCGCACTGAGCATTCTGCGAAATCCAGAGGTCGACCTGCGAAGAAATCCATTCGGAACCGCAAGATGTTCACTGGTGAAACTATACTGCCTGTACGAAGCTGTTTCGATGAATTGGACATATTCCAGGGTGCTGTGGTCATTGTTTCCCAGCGAGATTGGGAGATTCTCGCTGCTTCGGTTGACAATTGAGACTTGTAAAAGAACTGAAGACTACGAGTGATTCCTCGGGTTGCCGGGCTTCACTCTCGGTAATTGGTCCACAAGGCACTTGGAGTGGTTCTTGCTCGATAGATGCAGTTGGCGGTTGTGGAGGTGGCTCATCATCCCCTGGAGCCCCAGCTGGTGTGTCTTCACCGGTAGTCGGATCCGGAGCAGCTTGGGTGGGTGGGGGGTCAGTAGTGCTACCAGCAGGTAGTCGGGAGGAAAGTGGGGTGCTAGATAATCGATGATTCGAAGGAGAGTTCCCATTGGAAGCTCGTGTTGCTGCATCGTAAACACTGGGTAGCCTTCCCACAACTGATCGGAACGCTCATATTAGCTATTATGCATAAATTACGAGGTCCAGGGAGTTACAAAAGGGAGCTCAAATTATGCAAAGCTGCGCATAAATGGCATACATGTATTGCTCTCCTCTAATCCTTTACAATAGAGTCTCCACTACCAATGTAGTCCTACTCATCGAAGGTAGTGGATGAAATGCACTCACCCAGTATTGGACTTAAACTTGCATATAAATCTTGATCGCTGTCTTCAGTCACACCATCCCCAATGTCAATCGTGGGCACACCATGCCCCACATTTCCTTCTGCTATCGATGTACGGCTGGACCCTACTAATGTGGCTGTATTTGACCGGAAGGTCTCTTCTCGTCTAATAGGCCTACCCTCTTCATGCGGGTCAAATGTGCCGGCTTCTCGCGGTGGGTTGGACTGCACATGCCGAACCTCATGAGTTGTCTTTTCTTTTGGCTGTTGACGGCCTATATCGTCAGGGCTGAAGTATCGCTCAGTCGATTGGGTAGTCTCTAGGCGTTCCCTGCCATTCTGGACAATCTCGTTTAATGATATGAATGTCTCTGATGCGCTAGCTAGAAGACTGTCCGCCATAACTCTTTGTGACTCCTGTGGGCCTCTGCTTGCTAGCGACTCCAACAAGCGCCCCGCTGTCGAAGAGAGCCTAGAGCCATGGAGCGAACCCCTGGGTTCATGACTGCTAGTAAACGTATACGTATCTGTTATAGATCATAGTCAGTACATGTATTCATTGTGTGAGTATCAACAAGGAAGCCACAACAGACTTGTACCAGGCATTATCGATCATATAGTCCGGAAATGTTAAACATCCACCAATCCATCTGCCTAGATCTGGCGTTCTTAAGTCGACTCATTCATATTGCTGCGCCTGTATGCACGAAGAAGATAGATTGATCTTATACCTGGAAGACTTGGGGCGATGACAAGGCTCTCTCTAGCCATGGTATCGGTCGCGGGTTACACAAATATCACAGCCACGGTACCGGCTTTAGGTAGAGTAAGTACTGTGAAGAGATAGGGGGTCTAATTCACCAGTAAATATTCTTGCCTTGTACAGTACCGCAGCCGAGTCTGCTCAGCCTCAAATTCTGTAGCTGTTGATCATGACAGTGATTAGATCATTATTGTTGTCATACATGCTTGTATGCATGTCTTAGTAGATACGTGTGCTCACCGGAGAATCGCGCCCTGGAAACATGTTTAGCAAGAGTAGAAGTATCCACCGCAAAACCGATTAATGGAAATAAGTTTAGGCAGAGGTGGTACTTACTCTCCATGTATTTATTTACATAGTCGAGGTTCGATCTAGATCCGAGTCGCGGGTTGTATGTATGCCTCCAGGCTGTAGTTGGAAAATTAGTGAATGCTTGAGGCGAGGAGCACGAAATTTAGAGCACTTCCTTACCTACTATAAGTAAATAGCTAAACCCCTGCGAGAAACCGAAAAGCCTTCAAACTGTAGGTATGTAGGTATTGCTGTCAAGGTCAGATCTGGCGGACCTCTTTCCGTGGAGACAGCGGCGGTATATAATTCTCCCGCTGCAGCTAGCGCTAGGTACTGAAGTGTGGGGTTTTCAGCTCCCAGTACGCGGCTTCGGCTTGAAGATTGTATCGAGCCACCATACATACCGGTATATGTATCATAGTCTCCCGGAGACACGGCACAAGACTACGAAAATCCGCCATTTCGAATTCCCTCTTTGTGACGCCTCGCATTGCATAAATACAAAGGCTCTGCTGGAGTTGCCGGTTTGAGGGTAAATATGCGAAGTGCGGGGGTCGAAGAGTGGGGTCAATGATCGACGTGTTTAAATCTTTCTCTGCTTTCTCTCCGCTCCTTAAATTTGGTCATCCCCTTGGTGTTTTCTTGAGAGTACTGGTTTATGTGAGCAGAAAACCTCTTCCACTGGCGGGAAAAGGCTCTGCCGGCCATAAGTGTTGAGTGTTATTTGTGCATGTCTGACCTACCCGCCTTTTAGTCAACTCCATATGCATCCAAATGCATATCCTACGTACAGAACCGGTACTCTGCCGCCTCAGATGCAGCAGCCTTTCCGAATGTGTGAGTAGGTATACACGCACTTTCACATCTTTTAAGATCACCATTGTACCGGTAGCCACGTCTTTATGAGGCCTAGGGAGAAGTGCTTTTGGCTGAAAAAAAGCTTCACAGCTGTCATATGCATGCGAGTAATTTATTTCGATGCACTGCACTCTCGCAGATCTTAATTAATGTCCCGCCTTCACTGGCGAGCCAATACAAAGCCGTCACCGATACAAGCTTTTGCTGCCACCGGTCAAGGGCAAAGTGTCCCCCGAACTGGCCTCTTGACATCAAGTGTGACAAGGTACATAGGTAAAGAAGTTGGTCTCCTGTGCCTGCTATCCATACCGGTAGGTCAACGCCCCAAAAGATTAGGAACGGCCTCATAATCCAGAGAATAGGTATGTACCGACATGGCCTGCAACCGGCAAGCCATAGCATGAGTGAAATACTGCAAGCCTTGATAATTTGGACTGAAGTCGAGTCTGGGATGTAGAAAATAGGGCTCAGTTGAGTTGGCTGCTGACCACAAGCATTGCAATCGCGATCAGCCTTCATTTACAACTGTTTGTTTGGCTGTTATATTTGTAGGGGAGGTCGCGCACCTTATCATAAAATTTGGCAGAGGAGCGAGGAGCCCCTCAAGCATTTGTTTTACTGCTGCCCAACTGAGAATCAGGTTGGGTGGGCTTGACAGCACGTTGACTCTCGGGAAAGCATACCGAGTGTTGATCTGGGCTCGATGGTGTGAAGAAAAAAAAAAACTAGATAGGTTGGCAAGGTGATGAGGGATCCGCGCTGGTAGGTTTCTTTCCTTCTTTCCTGCACTTCGGCATCAATCTTTTTTCGATGGGCATACCTATGTAGGTAGCCCTAATCTCGCTTCTGTGAATAGGTACATACACACATCCTTCTGCAGCCTTGAAGATCGCAAGTCATATTTCTAAAGAATCCTCTGGTATATCACAAGATCACCCCATTCCAGCTAAGCCAATTGCTGTCCGCTCCCGATGCCCATAGGGCCTACAGCCCTGGTTTTCTGCTACAACTTGAGAAAAAGATAAAATGGGCTGTCCTGTAACTCACACTGTTATCCAAAGCTCAGTACATCGAGCCGGTAGCGATGCTGGGGGAACAAGGGCGTCGCCAGTCATTTGCGTCGAAAGAATCAGTTGTTTCTTCAAATACGTCATTTCAAAGTCTTTTCGGCACAGCCGATGTGAGGAGACCCAGCTCGGCAACGTCGTACAGCTCTGGCAGAATTTCGGGCAATAATTTGAAACACACTGGTGTTCCATCTATTGGGGCGGGTGAAAGCATAGGTTTGGCCGCCAGCGATACCGGTGGTGGAGTAGTGACGAAAAGCCAGCACGGAAGCCAGCGTACCGGAGGCACTCCGGATCCGTCGCCAAGGATCGCGGAAGAGGACCAAATTTCAGTCCTCACCAGCACCGATGACCAGCTCCAAAGTACCGGTGGCCGGTTGGGCACCCCAATTGCAACATCATCACCAATACCTGGAAAACTGATACATCCTGGTATGGAAATCTTCACTGGCAGGCCCCCGCACGCCAGACATCTCACGCCCCCGCTGCAGTTGTCCCGCTACTCTGGACTAAAAGTTGTCAGCTCCTTCAATCCAACGCATGCCTTTCTGGTCACTCGGACTGGAACACCCGGATTGTCCCAGGGTACTGCCGATAGCCACAAGCATCACCTACTGAAGAGCCGAGGATGGGAAATTCGGGAAGTGCCGGGGGCTATAAGGCGGGGACCCAATGACAACACAAATCTTCAGCGAGCCGGGACAGGAGGAATTGGAGGAAAAAATGCAACGGCCGAGCTTGCACTCGAAAGTGTGACGGAAGAAGTGTTCGGGGCCTGGGGGTGTTGGGCAAATACAGGATTCCATATTCCATGGAGGTGCTGGCTCGACAGCTCCATACTATCTGCTACACCATCCACGAGCTCCTTCTTTTCTCACATTCGCACTCCAATGCTTCAGACTCCAGCACCTCGCCACCCCTCCTTAGCTCCGAGCTCTGTTACTATGCAGCCATCCCTTGACTCGCGAGCTGGTAGCCTCCCTGGGCCACTTTATTTTCCTCCCGACCCTGCTTATGTATCGCTCAAGACCAATCCAGCCTCATCCAAGTCTACCTTTTACTCAATCGAGACTGGCCCACTCATCTCTGGAGATTTTGGATTCCCAAAGGTTCGGGGCTCACAGGCAGAGGCATATCAATCGGAAACTGGCCGCATCCCCATTTCGCAGTGGAAAGTGCCGTATAACATTAATTCACCAAGTACTATCACTCTATTGAACCACTATGACTCTCAACATAACCAGAAACATGGCCATAAGCCTCGGCCCCAAAAGAGCAAGAAAGTGGAGGTTTGGGCAGAAGAATCGAATCTCCGCACGCAATTCTTTGAAATGGATAAATCCACCTATACATGGGAGTTCAGGGTTCGTCCGAAGATGAAGGTACCGATTAGTACAGGTTCACATCCCTCCGATTCGTTTTTCGCCAGTCCAACAACCCAATCACCAAGAAAACCCTATCCGCCCTCACAAATGACGCCAGGAGCGCCTGCATCCATTCCATCCAAACCCATAGGAATGCACTCCAGTTACCTTGGGGGTGGATCAAGTTTTGGGCGCGGGGTGCAGAAAGTCGTCAAGTACCGGAGTGAGTGCCTTGTCCTTGTTAAAGAGGTGGATGGGGCCAGATACATCGTCGCGGAATACTACTTTCCAAAAAGCATGAAATCGACCACACTCACTCCTGTCTCCGCAACTGGCCGACTGAGAAGGTTCATGTCTTCATCGGCCACGCCTGGCTCTTCAACGCCTATCTGGGAAGCTAGTCCTAATCAACACCCACCGACGCCCAGCACACTTGACTCGCCCTCGCCATCGTTTAAGGCAAAGGAAAAGGTTCACTATACGAATATTTCAAGGTATCAACCTGGAGTCCTCCTCCTTGACACAGGGGGCGTGAATAAAGTTCTTGCTCTAAACAGTTTACTACTTACACTTAAGCGGGAGAAGCAAAGGAAAATCGTTACCTTGAACGCGAGTAGTAATGGCGTTCGGACTCGGCGATGGGGTTACGGAGTCTACGATCATGATTTGCTCGAGGAAGGGGAATCAAAGCCAAAGGGGATGGGCGTGGCGGAGGAGCATCACAAGCGGGAAGGTAGTGGCCATGAAGCACTTGGCATAGGAAGTTCACTAGATTCGGAATATCTCCAAAGGCATGATATCACCATATCAGTCTCTCAAGACAGGGGTGACGTGGGGGAATGGGAAACGCTCCGAAAGGACAGGGGCCCAGCCCCTGAATTTGATGTTGACGATTACAGCCTCCAGGGGGATGACTGGGAGTATGATGAGACTGAAGGGTGGAAGAGAAGAGGGCGTAGTTTCGTTGGGAGTAGTAGAGGTGGGGTCGGCTAGCACCATTTATGTAGCGTTTGCTTCTGTGCTCGATAAAAAAAAAGGGCGTTATGTTTTTCCGTTTACCGGTGTGTAATTTGTATATATTACTACTTTCTTGTACTTTACAACAGGATTTCTAATGCCATAATAAGAGGGAGGGACTATTTCTTGCATATCAATGGTTTGCCGACAAAACAGATTGAGACATTTTCGTGCAGCCAGATAACATCAGTTTGAGACTCGGTTTGGGCCGAGCAAATATACTATAGAAAAGTATGAGCTATGTACATATACTCTATATATATTTACTTATGCGGTCGGGGAATGTCTCAGGATCACGTGTGTACCTGTCGTCCCATTCCGGTAGTTGCTGCAGTAATAGGAAGTCACTACCTAGTCGGGATATATAGTGGGGTCAAGACAAAATTTGTATCGTTCGAGATATTCGAAGGGCTTCATCCAAACACCGACGATACATTGCTTCTTCTCCCAGCTTGATATGCTTTCGCATAGTCCTTCTTTTCTACGTTCATACTGAGCTTTTATGCTATTGATTCATGAGCAAATACGTCTTTCCTTTATATCATCACATTTGCCGCCCCCCTGGATCGACACCTTACTATACTATGAAGATCAACATTCTCACCAAACTCAACCCCAACGAAATACTCCGCAACTGGTCCAAAGAGCATAGTCTATACATTCTCGGGCTCAAGCGGAAGACATTCTATATTGTTGCAGCGAGCGTTGGAACGTTTATACTGGCTCTCACGGTTGGGATGATTCTGGGGATTCAGGCCGTGATTGCGAAGGTTAGGCAGGATGCGGAGGATGTAACGGGGATAATTGTGGAGGTGGCGATTGTGGTGACGAGGGACGATGGAGTGGTAACGACGGTTGTAGGGAGGAGCACGAGCATTTTGGATGAGGAGGTGAGGTATGTTCTCTGATGTTGGATTCCTGGTGTGGTATCTTCAGGAAGTATGAATATCTAAGGTTCCTTTGAATGCGTATAGCACAACCCCTTCGGATTCTAGTATAGAAGCAACCACCTCGCCCCCTACGTCCACGCCAGCTGGCTCTTCCACGCTTTCACCATCCTCCACCGCATCCTCCTCCTCCTCCTCCTCTGTTCTCTCCACAAGCTCTACCTCTAGTGCCGCAACCTCCTCCTCATCCGCAACTGGCGGCGGAGACACTCCACTCACCGGGGAGTTCGAGGGCGAAGCAACTTTTTATGCCCCTGGCATTGGACCCTGCGGGCTAGAAAGCACTAATGCGGATTTTATTGCAGCACTTAGCAGGGTATTATTTGATGCGGTAGATACAGGGAATCCAAATAACAACCCGAGCTGTAATCGGAAGATATTTATCAGGAAGGCAGGGGAGGCGAGGATGATGGGAAGAAGGGGGTAAGAAGAGTGGTATCGAGGGGCTGTTACCTCGTCAGGGTTGTCATTGGCGTCGGGAGATTGGGGTGATGGTGGTGCTGGAAAAATGCAAGTCTCGATGGGGAATAGTAGCGAAACTTGGGATTTGGGCTCGGTGCCAGAGTCAGTCGTACAACGGAGGAACAATCCTACATCACGAGAGAAAAACTCGGGGGGGTATAGGCTGGGTGCTAGAAGCGGATGGGAGCATCACGGAAACACAGCTGCTACTACAACGCCCAGAAATCGACAAAAATATATCAGTCGCACAAGGAAGCGAATATTTGACATCTCGGCCGGCCCCAGCAGCAAGCCAACGAAGGAGATTGGGGGCGACAGGGAGGGAAGCTAGGAACCCCCACCACCAGAGCCGCTCACATCATTACAACTATTACCACCATCTCGGCCTACTCTCTCTGTCTCTACCACTACAATTACCCTGAACCCATCCTCGCTTGTGGAATCACCTCCGAAACAAACCAAACAGCCAGAATTAAACCCAGGAATTTTTGAAAGACAGGAAGGTGGAGGCGGCGTCACAGTGACGGTGGTGGATCGCTGCCCCGCGTGTAAACAGTATGATTTGGATTTATCAGAGGTGGCGTATAATGTTCTTGGAGATCAGGATGCCGGGAGGATTCTGATTGAGTGGCAATGGCTGACTTGATGCGGATTTTATTTGTTTTTCGGTACTCGCTCATTTTTTTCAGCTGTTGAACCTCGATGTTTTTTCTCCTCTTTCCACACTTTGAATTCATTTTGTTCCCAGATTTGACTTGGCGGAGGGATGTGATTGGTGATTTTGGTGGGGGATAATTCAAGATGCGAGGCTTTTTTGTGATCATTGGGTTTTTTTTATTTTGTTGATTATATGCACGAGAGTATATATCACTCTTTCTCAATGCATCTCTCCCTTTCCCAGTTCCGATCTGGGGCTTGTTTATCCATACCTGCCTACCTATGTAGATTCTAGATCCTCGACTTGAGGGTAACAGCCACCCTTGTAGCCCTTTCCGAACATCTCTATGCACTGTTTCCTGCCATGTTTCACAATTGTTGAGGTAAATGCAACATATATGAAAAAACCTCCAACTTCGTGGACTTCTTTCATCGTAACCACATGGGTCCGGTAGATACCGGTAACTATACAACATAAAACCTACACCTGCAGATATACCTCTCATTTTATCCGTTATTTTTTTTCTCTCTCGCAGTATAACCTCTAGACCAACCTACTGGTATTTTTTCTTCTTTTTTTGTACATATTTCTTGAGGGGGTTTCTATGTATCTAGTTTGATGGAAACTATTTCTTGTTCATTTTCTTACTTATATATACATACAGTTACATTTTTTTTCTAGGTAGGCTGTCTTTTTTTCTTCTTTTTTTTCCTCCTTTTTTTTTTTTTGGCTCGTCT
>Ga0307511_10007534_pt1 | contig 10946 bp, 13 predicted proteins | sample 13_EM_MG_FD_200266 | JGI IMG/M metagenome (GOLD analysis project Ga0307511, IMG submission 200266) | Populus trichocarpa ectomycorrhiza microbial communities from riparian zone in the Pacific Northwest, United States - 13_EM | ecosystem: Host-associated > Plants > Roots > Unclassified | place... | reverse complement strand
TTTTGAGACACTTTTGAAAAACACGGTTGACTTTCGGAACATTTTGAGGATTTTAGACCTTATGATGACTTTCGGGCCTTATGGTCCCTCATGACCGCTGTAAGAGGATCCATCCATTTTTCCGATGATCCGCCAAAAACCTTATTTTTCACCAGTCCGTTACATGTAACACTGTGACGTCCCCTCGCCCATGTGTTTTCCATTTTCATCTGTCCCGCGTACCGACCGAAATTTTGCGAGTGGGTGCGCCCGTGTCCTTTTGTTCCCCTCCCCCACCGCTTCTATGACCACTGTACCTCTTTCAGCACTTATTGGACAGTCCCCTGTGACGATCCTCCTCGATAACTCTTCTGACGGCTCTCGTATCTCCCCGGTTCTCGTTCAAAAACTTGACATCCCATGTTCATTTGGGAAGTCCGGTGCCCAACTCGCCACCGCCAACTTACACGTCCCCACCGATGATGGTGGCTATGACTCCCGCCTCTCTTTCTTAGTTTCCTATGACCTTACCTCCGATATTGTTTTGGGTAACGACTGGCTCACTGCCTGTGAACCCATTCTTGCCGACGACCGGTCTCGCTTCTTGCGACCACTTCCGAGCATTGTGGACCATCTCCCACCTTGCCATTCATGGCACCCGACAACACGCTCGTAATATTTCTTCAATCTCATGCTAACGCTTCCACTCACGACCCACACAACTTCCATACGGCTCGCTAAAAGCCTCTACGATGATGTTGAAGTGCGTGATGCACTGGCATCCCTGATAACGGGTTGTTACTCCACTGTTCTGTTTTGTTCCGAAACCATCACCGATCACTGCGTTCAAATCTCAGACCGAGAGCCATGCGACACAATTATGCATCACTTGTTCAGTGGACTGTGTGCTGTGCAACTGAACGTACCCGCTTGCCGCGCGATTGCTCGTAGATACACAACGCACATGCAAGTCGCTCATAGACTATGTAGCGTGCTCTCCTCTGCATTCTCCCATAATAATATATCACTCAACGCTTTCCGTCTATGCTGTGCATCCATTGGTTTGGATCCGAGTGATTATGGATGTGAGTTGATGGCGAGGCTCAATTCGAGGCTCAAGGCGAGGGAGCCGCTCAATCGTTGTCAAGATTTGTCTGATATTATAAATTCCGTCGAAGGAATGGGCCACCGTTCGCTCGCTGAGCTCGCCTCTCTCCATGGGCTCCATATTTTGCAATTTACCGTTCGTTGTGTAATCTACTCTCCATGAATACCACCAGCCTGGTCCCGGGCTTTGCCGCTTGCCGGCCCTACACCTTATTAGTCGAGCTTGCGAGACTATAGATGGGACTAGGGGGGTTCAAATGCGTAGATTTGTCAGCAAACGTATTTCCTTTTTTAGTAACAAACGTTGCTTATCTAATTTCCGCGAGTCGGCTAACTGAGCGAGCGGAGCGAGCCAACATGGCGCTCGACTCTGCCATGAGGGGCACCCTCATAAAATGCATTTTTTACATAAGCAGCGGTTATGAAAATATCCAACTTCTAACACCCTGTTTGTTTCTTTCCACCCGCCCATACGATGCCAGAAAGGACGATCCGCGAGCCAACCCCAGTCGCGGCTGGCCATAAGATGCGCTCTTCAAAGGTCGCATATCTTCTCGTCTACAACCGTCAGCTCCAGGACTTGTGAGTGTGTCCCCAGGCCTATCGAAACGCCGTGCACTCCGCTTACCGTCCCGGCGCAGCGACAACTGGGATCATATGGTCTTCGTCAGAATGTTCGGTCGGCTAACAGTCTACGACTTCCCGGCCCCCCTGAGCGCGTTCTCGATCTTGGTTGTGGAACTGGTCTCTGGTGCATAGAGGCAGCGAAGCAGTGGCCAGTGGGTGTTCCTCCGCGATTTGGCTGTCTGCGCTTGTTGCCAACGGGATTTACCTATTTCGTGATATCCCCATTTAGCGGTCATCCTTCGTCGGTGTCGACATCAGGGAAATCCAACCGGATCTCGCTCGTAGTGGCCATATGGACCTCTCCTCACGGATTGACTGGGTCCACGTAAATTTGTACGGGTTCTTTGTTCTCCTCATTTATTCCGCTTGTGGGCTGATCCCTTTTTCGCCAGTTTAAACGCCCTCAAGTTCGCTTCCAGTTCTTTTGACTTCGTGCGAATCCGGTACATCGGCCTCGCTGTTCCGGAGGATAAGGTACAAGGTTTCGTGACCCATGATTGAGCGTGTCAGTCCAAACTGACGACATATCTGCAGTGGCAGGATCTGTTGGAGGTGGGTGCGCACACGCTATTGAACACATTTCAATCTCCTTCACACAAGTTGTTACGTAGGAGGTGCATCGAGTATTAAAGCCGGGAGGCTTGCTCGAGGTAAATATTCATATCAATCCCTCACGTCTCAATGACATAAGTATGTGCAGATAACCGAAGATGATCTAACGTTTCCCTGTGGGCCGGCGCCCTCCCCTGGTCTGACAGATTCATTTCTGCTGTCAACTACGAGCTCATCGGACTCTATGCCGGGTAGTAGTCAAGCGAGTGTAATGACTCAAGTCTCAGGCCGGCCTCGTGGTCATCTGAACCTCCTTATCCCCGGCCCTAGCTTCAGCGACCTGGAAACACAATCTCCTCCATCACCCACCCAATACAAAAACAAAATTAGCGCGAGGGATCACCGGCGAATATGTGACTCCTGGAAAGACATGCTAAACCACCACTTCATCACTCCGCCCGTTTCCATCCTCCCGTTTTACCTAAACTCAATATTCGCGCACATCGCTCCTCAACCCCCATTACAACTAAACCTCCCTCCGAATACCCCCCTTGGTAAACTACCCCGGCCGCTCGGACGCTCCGACTCTCCGACCGGGTTTCACATTTTAAACAGTGCCAACGGTGCAACTATAAGCCATGGAACCCATTCAATTTCATACCCTCTGCCTGCCTCAGTCGCACCTCTACAGTTGGCCCGACAAGTCCACATGATCATTGCATGCAAGGGCGCCATCTGGGAACGATACCAGGCTTTATACAGCAAGTCCTCGACAGTGTCTGATGTCACGATCTCTAAGAAAGAGAGGAACATCAAATCAAACACAGCGCACGATGAGTTTGAATTCCACTGGGAAAATTGGGTGAAGTAAGCTCTGCCTCCAACGGCCTCGTATATTTCTGAACTCACGACGAAACCCACCCGCAGTGATACGTTGGACCGAATAGATATCCGTAGGATCGTAACGGCCGCCTTCTCACTACCATCCCCGCCTGATAACCACACCCCAGACTACAAGGTGTGGCGAAAGCGGTGTGGGGAAATTGAGTACGCCGACTTGGACGAGCCGGACCATAACGTGTGTCGGCACATCCGAACGTTCCTGAGTTGGAAGGCTTCCGACCCTCGATAGCCTTGTCCCATGCTCACTCACGAGCCGCTACGCTCCCCTTAATCTCGTAAATCCTTCTTGCCTTGCTCGATATACTTGATACATCTACACGTAGTTTTACAGTCTCGCCGTTGTTGACCCCCATGTCTACCCATTGTGTACTGGACCTGCTTTACACTACTATCCAAAACACTTTGGCCTTAACGAACGCAGGACTTGACTCACCAGGCCTGCCTTGCGAACCACCCGGTCTTGAAGACGCTCCCCACTGCAGCATCGTAGTTGTCCAGACTTTGGAGAGAATCAACTTGTGGGCCACCCATCTTCCTGAAGGAGAGGAGGATGTCAGAGGCTGTAAAGCAATTCTCTGCGACCGGGCGAGCGGTTCGTGCAAGCTCCAATAGATTCCACCGCCTAATTGACGAGAGAACGCCCGAGGGCGTCGTTGATGCACTTGGACCCCTTTGTGAGGGCGAGGAACACCTGCATGGGAACATCGGAGGCTACCTGTGCGAAAAGGTGTTGCTGGGGTCCCACCGCCGTGTGGTTTCCGGTCCCAGCCTTCCGGATAAGCCGGATTTGCATTCTGCTTTCCGGCAGAGAATATAATGCGCGTCACTTGCAGGGGCTCCATAAAGTCTCATGAGTGGACTGGTTAATATCTTGCTTTCGTTGTGCGCGTGTTGATCGCTTCTCGCTCCCATGAAAGTGGTCGTCAACGCCGTTACCATCATCGCAATTCAAACAGAGGTCCCGGTTGGATGAGGTCAATCTTGTTCTGCGCTGTTTCAAATAACGAGACTTGTGGAGGAGATTGCGCCACGGTTCTTTTTTGGGAACCGTACTTTGCTTACTTTTCCGCAGTGGCAAAGCCCCCACGAGGGCACACGTCTTGGTGCAAAACAGACGGTCTGGGGTATCGGTGGTTTCCTAGGACCTGCGTCCGGAGCAAATGTCTTTTGGACCTTGTTGAATCAGACAAATCTGGTGGCCGCCAAGAGGTTAATACATACCGAATAGATCCCCACAAGTTTTGTGTGGAGGTCATCTACTTCTGTTTCTTGTGAACACGATTCACACCTCGCGATTTGAGGGGAGTAAATGAGATAACACCCATGCAGCGATAGAACAAAAGACATTTCTGGTTGGAGAACTTGTCAATTGACCAATTACGAGGGTGGGCTAGAAACTAACAACTGCACACTGAAAACGACCCGGTAAAGAGAACGACCCGGGTTTCTTCATATTGTTCCTCAGTGCGCCATCGATCAACCCCAGCAAAAAGTCCCCTGAGCTGGGATGAGACCGACGGACGGGACTGAGGGAGACCGACGGCGGCTGACGTTATCGGACGATCGCCGTCGTTCTCTGCTTTCCGTACACATCTGCCGACGCGTCACCAAACCCGCGTTTGCGTCTCGGTAGAATAGCTCGAACTACTGGTACCGTTCAGCTACTTCAGTAGATACAGTCTGTCCAGCCTTCAGAGGGCCTGCAATGAGCTCTCGGCCAACATGCGGGGTTGTTCTCATAGTTTTTTTGGCAGAGAATAACAAGACTGCCGTCCTCAACCAGCAGGGGTGGTTCTGAGGGACAAGCCCGAGTGGTTTCCTCCCCTGCGAGTTCGAGTATGTTTGATTTTATGGTACGCCTTTCCCCTCCAGTCTTATTTTGGTTCCATGCAGGGTCCTAGTGCTAACTTCGTCCTAAAGTTTCAGCCTGCCGCGAGCACTGGATCCTCTATATCCGACCGAACAGTCTCCCTCTCTGATCACTCTCCGTTCAAACCTCAAGCCGCTTCAAATATTGCCCAACAAACACTTCCAGAACGCGTAGGCCGCTCCCCTATACCCGACCATTGATTCTCGCAGGGGGTGGGGCAATGTTGGGTTTACTGGTACGCTTCTTTCCTCCGCTCTTGTTTCAGCCCATGCAGGACCCCAATACTGATTTTATCCTAATGTTCCAGCCTACCGCGAGCCCCGGAGCTATTCTTCACTTCCACGAGCAGCATAATCCTATAGTCAGGTTTCTCTGGTGGCGGCCTTCAGTAGAGTTGCTCCTCACTAAACGCCGATATAATCTCAGAGCAAAAAGAGAGTAGCTGGAGCCGCAGCTGTTAACCATTCCACGAACAGGCCGATGGGGATTCCGTCAGTAACTAAAATATAAGTCGATCCGAGCGAGGGATGCTATCTCGGGTACCTCGTGTCCCACCGCGTGCGTTCTTGTCGCGAGTCTCCCGCGTGTACCTCTGCCGCACGCCTCCCACGCATCCCACTTCGCTCCATCCTCCCGGATTTTTCCTCTCCACGTTGCTCGTGGCAGTATCCTTCATCTCCACTATGGAGGGTTACAATTCTGTTGTGTTTGCCTACGGACAAACCGCGTCCGGGAAGACCCTCACTTGGGTTAGTCCGCCTCGCTTTCTACCGACGGTGGTGTAGAGCGGTGTTGACCCTCGCCTCTTTCTAGCCGGGAGACGACGAGCTGCCTGGGATCATCCCTCGAGCCATGACAGATATCTTCGCTTCCATCAAGCACACGACCCGAGAATACCTTCTTCGTTGTTCGTACATCGAAACCTACAACGAACCCATCATTGGTCTCCTCGCCACCCCATCCTCCCAACCCGTCCAGATCCAAGGATCGGGCTCGAACATCTGGCTCTCGTCACTCAGGGAAGAAGCCACAGCGTCTTCCATGTTGTTATCAAGTTGAGAGTAGAAATGGGGTTTGTCCAAGAGGGATGATGATGGAAACACCGGTGGGTGGATGACACCAACGGGACGGATGACTCCTGGTCACCGACCCGGAGAAAGTGACTTCGGACAAGGAGCGGACGAGCGAAGGTACGGCGAAGGGCGGGAATAGGTGCGGGAGCGGAAGCGGTGGCAACGAAGTCCAAGTGGAAGGGGTCCATAGTTCTGTTGGGAATGTTCCAACATCGCTATCATATCGGAAGGGTGGTGAGAAGGTTGGGGGGATTGGATAGCGACAGGGAGAACGAGGTATCGAGCCGTACCCGCTTACTCTCCGTGACCGTATCATCAGTTCCGTTCTTCGGGGCACCGTATTTCCTCATTGCGACAATCCCACCTTTGTTATCCCACTCGATGTCCATGCCGTCAAAATCGTCGGCGACGTGGACAGAATGAGCAGAGTTAGAAACCGCAACGGGGATCTCGACTTCAGGAGCTTCGTCAGGATCGGATGTCCCAACAAGACCTTCCTCATGGATGGTCTCATAGACGGAAGTCATAGAGTGACGAACGTCCGAAGGGTGACGGCGGTGACCACGTACCTGACCCCTGGTACAAGTCCTTCCGTGTGTCGGGCGGGTCATCGGACGAGTGACGTCGGACAACACGTAGTCCAGCCGACCAACACCGATGACTGAGAACTACCGAAGGAGGATGCGTCGGAGGACAACGGAGGAGTTTCGGACCCAGAGCTGGAGCTGGAGGTAGTACAGGTGCTCGAACGTGAACGTCCGGTGGTACCAGGCCTCGGGCGAGTGAAGGAAAGTTCTTGGACTACAGAGCGATCAGAAAACGAAATCCAATCGTCCTTGAAGCTACTCATAGACATTTTGGTAGGGCCATCCTTCGCCGCCTTCTCTCCTTCTCCTTGCTCTTCTTCTCAACCCCTTCTTCCTATTTTTGACTCACTTATTTTTTTGTTTCCTTCTCCCCCCTCGCCAGGACCCCATGCGGCAGTATCAAGACCGAGACGTGATTTCTTCCTCTTGACAGGGACAATTTCCTCGAGGTCGGTGTGGTCGATGTAGATTTCCTAACCATCCGGGCCAACGGAAGGGGTTCCTCCAATACACCGAACGACATCCGAGAAGTCGCGCTGAGAGCGTTCCTTGTTAGCCTCAACGGCGCCGAGTAGCTCAAGTTTTGACTTCTTGGGAACTAGCTGCTTCCGAGAAGCGTTGCTTGTTGTCAACGGGCGAGGGACAAGAGATGAAGAAGTAAGTGGAATGGTTGAGCATGTTGTGAACGGCGGACGCGCTAGCGTCAGAGGAAGAACAAAGAGCAGATGGGGTGGCGTTTACAGGGCAGATGGTAAGAATTGGCTGATAAACGTCAACTGTGCAAAAACAGACTACATAAGACAAGAACATCTAGAGGAGGGTGCGTTCGATAGGGGATGGGTGACAGTGACACGCCCCGCGAGGGACAAATGAAGGGCCGCGCGGCCTGTACACAAACCACTGTTATCCGATCGTCTCTCCTGCTCAACGCTCCTAAGTTCGCACCAACACCCTCAGCAGCTGGCGATGGTTTCTACTGAAAACCTTGTAAAGATTGCCCAATCGGCTGACAGTGCACTCTTGGACGCCATACGGGATGCGTATACTGAGATCGGCAAGAATCACCTCGAGCGATCCCTCCTCCTCCTCCTTCCTCCAAATGAGCAGGATTTGCCTGGTGGCTCTGATGTGGTTTCAAACTTTTTTACAGTCTTTGGGTGAGCACACCCATTGTCCTATACACTAAAGTGATACCCAAAAATAACTGTCATTCACCAGGCAGAAGAGATTTAAGATCCCAGCTCATGTTCAGGCCGCGCGCTCCGAGTTTGAGAAAGCTAGGAATCTTCGTCGCCACCAGCACCGACAGTTAGCCAGCCGCCTTCGCGTTGAAAAGGCATCCATCTCCACACGTGATGGTTACCTCTCAACAATCCCTACCCTCACTCTCCCTCGACTTAAAGAGGAGTACCCCCCCTATCGCCATGATGTCTGTGAGACAGAAGATATTTGTACCCTGTGGGCTGATTACCGTTCCACCAAAAAACACCCTGACAAACGGGAAGCCCGTGCAAATGGTGGTTCCTGGCCACTCATGACAGTCCTCGATAAAGCAAAGTTACAGAAGGTGGTGGAGGCAGAGGAGAGTGCTATTATCCATGATTCTAAGACTGGAGAAGTTATTGCAGTAGTCCTCCGGTGTGTGTGTGGCGACCCAGGAATCCTTGAATGGGTTACCAGTATCATCCAGGAGAATGTTGGATGGCGTCGGAATGTGAGGGTATGTGTTTAGTACCTTCTGGTGGGTTGATGGCCACTAACTGACTGCCTGCTGCAGAGGGCTGATCCTGGGAATATGTGTCAAATAGGCTATACCTCTGGTGCACGGAGCAAGCCCAAACTAGATTGGGCACGCAATCTCCTGCGCAAGATTTCACCAGAGGATCTACTTGACCTCAACTACCGGTCAAGCTCAACTTTTGCCCTCTTCTGGAATATGCTTCAGAGCCGACTCCCTTCTACGGTTATCCAGAGCTTTGATGTTTTTTTGGAGGAGACTGGGATTCCTCGGATGGATGCATACAAGACAGTTGGCAGCTCAAAGGGCAGTTATATGGTGTCTGACCTGAAGCAGACCTATATCTTCCATGATGTCCCACTTCCCCCCCCCTCAGGGGTTTTTGCCCAGAACTATGCAAGGCATGTAATAGCACTGCAAAAAGGCTGGCCAGTTCCTAATAATGTTTCTAGGTTCACCCACAATGAAAAAACTGCCCACACCTATGCAGTCTCATGGACAACACAGAGACAGTGTAATCAAGATGTTGGTGGGAACTTCTACATCAGCTCATATGGGATTAAGGTCTGTGTTGCAACAGATACCATCATTGTCTGGCGGCCAAAGGATTACCATGGCACAAGTTTACCATGCTGTACCCCTCTCAGTGCAGATGATGATGTAGATGATTTCTCTCAGGTTTCCTTAGCATTGGTGACCTCTCCCAACATAGTGGGGCAATGGAGGAGGTTGCAGGATAAGGAAATCACACTTGCACAGGCAGAGGATCTGGTGGCTGATGCTGAGCACTGATTGTGTCTATAGTGTGATAGAATACATAACCACTAACTCCATGACCCCTGGTTTCATTCTTCTAGTTCCAGCTTCAGACCATAATTACTATTCATCATGGTGCCAACTGAAATAATGCCTTTGACTTATGATATTATGGTGGCTGTTGGAGTAAATCCTCCTGTGTTGATCCAGCTGGGAGTTTTATTTATTTAACTCCTGTGAAGTATTAAAGAGATATATCTTGTGTAGCTGTTATGACATGTAATAATTCTAAAACATTTTCCATCTGAAGCCATAATTTGAGTATTGTCACCACCAGCAATGTTTAATCCTCTTTCTATCCATTTCTTGATATTTTTACCTCAACTTTTACTCATGCATTCCTTTTACTTCCACAGGGACTAAGCTGAAACACAGTCTTATTGGCTAATCATGGGTGTTAAGTACAAACTTACTGTTGGTCAACCAGAGGGATAGTGTTTTGATTGTAGATAGCTGATGGAGGGTAAGAGGCAATGGTGATGACATCTGGGGGTTGATTAGGGAACAGGGCTGCTGGGAAGGAGGGATTGTAGGGTGAAATGGGGGGGGAGTAAGAATGGCAAAACTCTTCAAGGTCAGCAATAAAGCTTACTGAACCCTCATTGAGTTGTTCCTCTTGGTGAAAGAGGAGTTTGGTTATGGCAACAGGGAGATATTGGGGGCAGTCCCAATAGAGAATTGGGATGGAGGGGCAGCTGAAGAGGAGATGATTAGAAGTGATCACCTGAGGAGTGGCAAACTAGTAGAGAGGGCTAATGCAAAGTTAATTGTGGCAATGGTATATTTATGGGAGGAATGCTGCCACTCAAAGTGATGATCAGCTCCTAAGAGGAAAGGTGTCACACATGCCATTTTATACCTAAGACATTAACAATATTTTCCTCACATGATGAACTCCTTTCTCTCACAACAACTAACTTCAACATGTTCATTTCACAATGTATCTTCTATCAATTCATGACATATTGTCAGGGCCACTCTGGCCCGAGCCTAATCAACGCTCCAAACAAGCGTCTCTATACGGTTCGTCTGTCCCAAAGACCAGGCAACTGACTAAGAACCAGGGATAGCAGGGCTATCCTAGTCTCTAACGACTAATGGAGGAGATCTAGATGATAACACTTACAATAATCCTCGTTAGAGGTCAAGAAGAGCTATAAGAGATTTGTTCGGTTTTGAAGGGAGGACGAGTGTTGAGCGAGTCGAGAATAGGAACGCTAAACCTAAGTTTGCTGGACTCCTCAGAGCTTGGCCAAGAAGCCTTTAGAAGGGACTCAGGCTGAGAAGAAAGTATGCAATATCAAGCTTGTCTTATACAGTAGGAAAGCTGGTCCTTAAGTACTACAGGCGGCGGTTTTCGCATGAGGCGTGACTAAAATACTGAATTTTTGCTATATACTTACAATGTACTTGCCATGTGTTTTTAATTTCCCAAGCTCGGTACATTGTGAAAACATGCCAAGTTCATTTTGAACAAAGTGCTCAGGGCGATTTCATCCGAACTGGCTTGGTAAATATTAAATGGACCTAAAATGTCCCAATATGGTATGTAGTGGTCACATGACCCGGTACATTGTGATGAACATTCAAAACAAACCACTCTGGTACATTTCAATCACTTTTTGTTGGAATATTTAAAAAGTGCTTGATGATTACTAATCTGGGACATCATGGTCACATGACCTGGTACATTT
>Ga0307511_10007532_pt1 | contig 10948 bp, 10 predicted proteins | sample 13_EM_MG_FD_200266 | JGI IMG/M metagenome (GOLD analysis project Ga0307511, IMG submission 200266) | Populus trichocarpa ectomycorrhiza microbial communities from riparian zone in the Pacific Northwest, United States - 13_EM | ecosystem: Host-associated > Plants > Roots > Unclassified | place... | reverse complement strand
CAATGGTTAATATAACAATTATGAGCATACCATACATATATTTCCCCCCCCCGCCCCATCAGTGCAGCGCTGCTCGCCAGTGGAGCCGAATCACTTTCGAGATGGCCTCGGTGTATGATATTACCCTACCACCGGGCTTGGGTGGGAGAAGCAGGAGGATAAGTACTCTATCTACGTAGGTCTGGAAATTACACTGATAGAAGATTAACTAGTCTGCTACATATATATGGGTGGGTACCTGAGACTGATCGGCACGACTTGCATTATATAATGGCCAACCAGACTAGTTACACGACGAATAATGATCCAAAGTTGGAATCCAGAGTCGAGACTTGCCCTGAAATTCAGTGACCTGCTCGTAGTTCTCATCTACAGCAGATACTACTGCTTTACCAAAGTGGAATACGGCGCAAGTTATCCAAGACAGTAGAAGCTCTACGTGCGTGCGTACCCCTAGCTGTGATATATTCCCTATTAGACATAAAAACACCACCATACAGACCCCAAACAGGCATAAAAACTTAAAAACAAGATCTGAAAGAGGAGGAGGGATGTTATTTTCATGTAATTATTAAAAAAAATATCTCATGACCATGAAACCATAATAAAACCATATAGAGGAAAAAGAAATCCACCCCACCCCAGCCCAAATCTCTATAAAAAAACATAAAAGAACAACAAAAGACCGGGAATAGTAATATAGACGTAGGAAAAGAAACCAAACAGCACCTCCAGACAATATAAAGGATGAATGATAAAAAATAAAGGAATTAAGTAAACAAACACCTAACTCTTCATAACACCAGGGACCTCCTCCGGTCTATATTCGCCGTAGTGAGGTGGATTCAGACTCCCGCCCTAATCCCCATCTATAATGTAAATACCTTCGGTGAAAACACCACCCCTAGTCGAATGTAAATGTGACTGGCCCAACCCAACTTAAACCAATCGTTGAAAGTTGTGAGCAGCATTCATCCTAAGAAGGCTGCCTATCTTTATATAACTCCTCCAATAGTGACAATAATGATGCCAAAGAGGATTAACCCAGGTATTCCACTTTGAAAATGGCATCGAAAGGCGCGCCTCTGTTATGTATCAATGACTGGTGATGTGTTGAAGAGTCGCTGCTAGAACCACCCCCTCGTGAAATTCCAATCCCAATTGCTTTGCGTCCATCTAGAACTTCCCCTTCTTCACCTGTTGGATGAATGCCTGGATAGTATCAAAATATCCCTCCTCCCCCACGGTATCGTTGTGCGTCCCATTAGGAAACTCCTTGAAGACCTTCACCGGGCTGACACAAACCTCATGGAGAGTCCTCATATGATCCGGCCTGTGCCACACCCTAGATTAGCAGTCTATACTCAATTCTCCCGTGAAGTTTTGGGTAAACCTACGGAACTAACTCATCTTTTCCCCCACTCAAAAACAATACCGGGCACTGCTTAATCTTGGGCAGCGTCGTTTCACTCGGCCACACCTGGTGGCACATCTTTGCTAGGTATCTTGCCGGGGGGAACGCCGTTGGAATCAATATCCTCATGCTCCTAAAGGTATTTTCTAAGATAAGTCCCGAGATCTTATCCTGATTCTTGTTCACAAGTTGGATGGATAGAGCACCGCCGAGGGATTGTCCGTAAAGAACGATTTTGGTGTCCTTAGTTCGGTCGTTTTTGAAGAGGTACTCAAGGGCGGTTTGGGCGTCTATTATTAGGCCTTTTTCACATGGGCGACCGGTAGAGAGACCGTAGCCGCGGTAGGAGAGCATGAACTGTTCAGATGTTAGTGCAAGCCCTGGAACCATGATGTGAACCCGCAACAGGCAAGGGTGTAGTACAATATTGAAGCCCATTTGCTCGGAAAATATTCGGGCAATTGGAAGGCGATGGCCCTGTGAAGCCCCAGTTAGTGATTATCTCATTTTTGAGAGGTTGATTCCGAATGGAACTCACAATATTCCCTGCATTGCCGTGCAAGAACAGGACCGTGACTCCCGGATTTTCTTTCTTTGATGAATAGAGCAGATAGCTGTTCAGCTTCTCCTTGTCCGGAGTGGTGAGGGTCACCCCCTCCCAATCCGAGATATCATACTCATCTGGTCTGGGGACTTTTGTTCGTGCGCCCTCTGGAAGGTAGCTTGGGTAGATTAAAGAGCTATTGTGGTCATAAATCATATGTTAGCCTGAGTCTTCGCCAGAAATGCCATCAAGGTTTTTCAATTAAACTGTGGCTGTAGCTTCCTGCATGTAAACTTCGCCGGAGGTAATGTATCCAACAGCCGAAAGCACTTTTCCTAGCTTTTTTCCCGCCCTTCAACCAACGCGTGCCCAATCCAATCCAAACAATAAACTGGTAAAATGCCAGAGGCCGGTCCAGATACGTACTTTTGCTTGAAGTACAAAAGCGTCGAGAGCAGAAACGCAACTGTCGTTGACGCCACGGTTACTAATCTTAGTGAGTTGTAGACGAAGCGGACAAGTGATTGTATGTCTGTCGGAAACGACAAGAATTGCGGCATGGACGTGCGACGAGACTGGAAGGGTGGTTTTCATGTGTTGACCAGAGAAGAGGGAAAATAAAAAGGTAGCCGGTCGGAGGTGGGGGGGGGGGCGGCGGACAGGGTGTTGGTGGTAAGTTGTGGAGGAGGAGGGGGGGTTGTTTGTTGAAAGGGGGCTGGGCTGGTTCGTTGAGGTGTGAAGCTGAAGCGAACTATGGCCGCCAGACTAGAACTGTGGAGGAGAAGGAGCTGATGGAAGTGGACTAGGTTGTATATATGCCAGAGGTGTGTTTGGCTTCGATTCAGAATTACCACTGGTCAAGACGGAGACGTAAATTCATAAAACAAGGGTACCAGTGTTTGAAGACCTGGGAGGAGAGCCTTTATTTGAATGGAGATACCATAGTCTGTCTAGTGGGGATCATTACTTTGTCTGCAGCATTGCTTTCTGGCCGGCTGCTGCCCTGAAGCAACTACTACAAATTATTAAACAACACTTGATTTGAATACTCCAAGTTCTTTTCCTCCCGCAGTCCGCAGTCTGGTCCTCTGGCACCCCGGCATCTGGCACAAGTAAAGGTATTTCAATTCGCAAAATATACAATCTCGGGTTTAAGATTTATGTAGCAAATACCTCCGATCATGCAACAGCTGGCATGGATTCGGCTCTGGTGTAGCCGCCCTTGTGAGGGAAGATCCCAATCAGTTTATTGAACATGCAACATAATAATGGCATCAATACGCCTCATGGGCAACTCATGGATAGGATAGTCGAGCAAAATTCTTCTCTTCGCTATTTTGATATCAAAATTGAACCCACTTCTATAAAAAAAATGGGAAAAGATCTACACACACTTGTAGCCGCCGATACATATGCATTATCAGCGGTTTGTATTTCGACGGTGTCAGTGGCGTTATCCGAACTCCGGTTGATAGAAGTCTGGCTGCCACGATTCCACTCTATACTGAGGATATTCGGATCGGACTTTTAAGAATCCTCCCACATTACAAAGCCCACTACTTATGTCACGTGGCAAAGATTTCTTGGTGTCGCAACTCAAAGGTACGATCTGCTGTGCCTGTCGATCATGCCAGTGCTCAAAGTTATGCAGGTATGAACATTCCTGTCGTTTGGGTTCCTGCAGCTCCTCCTGAATGGATAAAGAGAATACGAAGTGATAGATTATGTAGCCTGGTTTAGATTATGTATCGGTCTTGATTAGAAGCTTACTGGAGCAGCATCTAACCCATGGTTTCATCCGGGGAAAATATTCCGATGCCGTATCCTTTAGGCCGAGATTCCCTAGGTAGCATCTGCTAAGGAGCAGCACTACAGGGGCCAAATGACTACGAGATAGGATATGCTCGTCAAACAGTATCACGATATGTGAATGGTCTAACGGTCTATAAAGGTAATATTCCTTCCACGAGTGCTTTTGACACCCTATTACAGTCCGTAGATTGTTACCGTAGTCTAGTCTGGTAGGCACAAGCCTCTCGTAACCATAGTCCACTCCCACTAAGTTCTAGCCCCCAAAATTCCTATAGATAGGTACTTCAGCTTCCTCCTCTTTTTCATTCCTTGGAGTCCTACGTCAGGGAAGCATTTGGAATTTAGCTCCGAATTGATCTTGCGGGCAACCAATGAATGGCTGAATTGTCTCCACTGTTGAGTACTCCTATGGTCTTCGATGATAGGCTAAAATGACCAAGTGTGCTCGAGCACTGAGCGGCAAGATGCACATATGACCGCCTTTACTTACATGATTATCTTGTTCATGAACTCATATGCGCACCTAAGCAGGGGTGAGGTTGCGAACCACAGAGTGCGGTCATCTTAGGTTGCCAGACTAATCTTAGGCACCGCAAAGGTCCAATTTATACTCATAGAGTCAATTCAAACTCCAAGTAGGCAAGGAGTAGAAGCACCGAGGTTCGAAAAAAGGGTACAAAACACGAGACTGCCACCAAACCTCAGCGCCGTTGAGTTTGTTAAGGGTTAATCTGCAATTGGTTCATACCTACGTCATGTGACGCTATGATGAAGGTAGGGTATATTAAATGCAGTGCACCTCCCATGAATTTGGTCATTTGCGATCTCCCCAAACAAGCCCTTAGGCCAATGGGAGTCCACCCGAGCCCTTGCCCGCTGGCAACGAGTGGACCCATGCATCTGGCAGCGGCTTACACGTGGGCCGAGTCCGAACCTGCATACTTAAGTACGTGTGGATTTTCATAGAAACGTTTGGGGAAGGGTTTTATAGCCTCCTAGAGCTCTTATGGTTCGCAAGAGCGGTGGTGGGGGCTGAACCGCTGGGAGCCAAACAGAGGGTAGTCAAGACCCACCGTGTGTTCTTCCGGCTACGGCCTGATGCCTTTCCCAAGTACGAGATAGTTGCAGCTGGCTGCCCAACCAAAGGTACAGTAAACGCAGAAGAAACCTGCGGGCTCTTTCGATGAGATCCCCCAGATCAGATACGATAGCTGGCAAACTCGCCGAGTGCCCATGTGCGAAAGGTGGAGCAAAGAAGCAAGCTGGCGTCAACCAACATAAGCTGTTTGTAGAGAGTCGTTCTAATTTCAGGGATGGAGAACCGACGCAGAATATCATATGGGCGATTGGTTCCGGGGTGCGGTACTCTGTGCGGGCCTTTGATCTGCAGGGGAGGACCTTCTGTTCTCCACGACTCCAGGTCGCCGCCGCCGCCAAGACCCGCAGATACGGCAAAGAGTGTCGCTATTGTAGACGAAAAGTAAGCTCGCTCTAGGGGAATCGTTAAGCATTCACGGCGCCGGCAGTCTCGCACCCATTCACGGTGATCTCCCCATTCAGAAAAAAAAAAAAAAAAGGTGAATAGCAGCGAAAGGGAACAATCGATTACCCCCGCCCCCATATGTTCCATCCCCTCTCGTCATTGGGTCCCGTACATCAGATTTCTTTCCATTCCTTTTCTGTGGTTGTTCGCCTGTTCCATCCCTTATACCCATCCTTTTAGCACCTGGAGATTGCGCTTCATTGAACACGCGCACTCTCTTAACACGGTCTTCACCACCGCGTACCCAGGCTTAGCACACCATCGTTACCTACGGCTCCAGCTCTCCAACACACGACATTATACTTCTAATAGCACTACGCTCTTGACGTTTACGCTGTCGAATTGACTTCGTTGTCACCATTGGACCGGGGTGGGAATCTGTCTGGTAATTTGTCAGGTTGGATAGGAAGGAGGGGGAATAAGGATAAGGGTCATTGAGCGCAGAGGCAAAACCTTTTACACAAACTCCCACAGCGGAAAGAAAAATGGGGGAGCTTATAGAAGAACGAGGTGGCGAGGACGTCAAGATGGAAAACTCTGTCGTCAAACTTTCACCACAGATGTTCACTCCTGACACGGAAGAAGCCCCAATCAAATCGACCACACAGCCACGGAGCACACGGGAGTCAACCATGACCGACGAAACTGACGGAATCAAGAAAGAGGCAAAATCTGAAAGCCCGGATTCAGAAACAAAATCTGGGCGAGGTACGTCGACAATGAAGATGTCGCGTAGAACACCCCCTCTTTTCGGTCACCTGCCCTCTGCTACTGAGGAAGCCACGAAGACCTTCACAGTCATCCAAGACTCTATATACACCGCAAAATACTTAGGGGACTCAGGACAAGATGAAGCCATGTCATGTGACTGTAGATCATCATGGAGTGAGTTCAAACTCCTCTAAGCCGAAGAAAAGTTTCCTGCTAACCGCGCGTAGATGGGTCAATCAATGAAGCTTGTGGTGAAGACTCCGATTGCATCAATCGACTTACCTCCATGGAGTGTTTCGGCACTGCCTGCGGGTGCGGGGCTGATTGTCAGAATCAACGGTTTCAAAACCGCCAATACGCGGATGTCGACGTTATCCTTACCGAGAAGAAAGGATACGGTATTAGAATAAATCGAGACACACCAGCCAATACCTTCATCTACGAGTATGTCGGGGAAGTCATAGATGAGGCTAAATTTAGGCGGAGGACGGAACAATATGCCAAAGAAGGCATCAAACACTTTTACTTCATGTCTCTGGGGAAATCAGAATTTATTGACGCCACTCGAAAGGGGGGTCTTGGGCGCTTTTGCAATCACTCATGCAACCCAAATTGCTTTGTCGACAAATGGGTTGTTGGGGAGAAACTACGAATGGGTATATTTGCCAAGAGAAATCTATTGGCAGGGGAGGAGCTGGTTTTCGACTACAACGTCGACAGGTATGGTGCAGATCCGCAGGCCTGTTATTGTGGAGAGCCGAACTGTATTGGGTACATTGGTGGTAAGACGCAGACTGAAGCTGGAACCAAGCTATCACACCAGACCCTTGAAGCACTTGGCCTCGACGACGATTATTCTTGGAGCACTGCGACCGCAAAGAAGAAGAAGCCAAAGAAGGGTGAAATTGACGATGATTACGTGCAGGCTGTGCAGCCAAAGGCATTGGAAGCCTCTGCAGTCAATGGCATCATGTCAAGTCTGGTATCATGCAAAGAAAGGTGGATCGTTATCAAACTGCTCAACAGGATTCACGCCAGCGAGGACCTGCTTGTGCAGGGGCGTGTTCTACGGCTACACGGTTACAGTATCATGAACAACCTTTTGGTGAAATGGGGAGATGAAAAACATATCATCATTACGACTCTGGAAATTCTTGCTAAATGGCCTAGATTAACAAAGAATAAAATATCTAGCTCAAAAATTGAGGGGACAGTTGAAGAGATATGCCAGAAAAACGAAGATGCCAAGGTGCAAGATCTCTCCAGGGAGCTTTTGGAATCATGGGCGAGCCTACAGTCAGCATACCGTATTCCTCGAAGAGCTCCTGGCGTTGAGAATGCAGCTGAATTCTCATTCGATGAAGGGAGGCGACAACGTGAGAAGTCACCGACCCCGCCGGATCGACCATCAACACCAAAGCAGCCACGTAACAATGCACCAGCAAAACCATTCAATCCACCGAAGGGCCCTGCGAACGCCACTCCTGCGGGGCAAATACGACAACCAATAAATCAGCCCCCTCCCCCCCCACCACCTTCAATACCCACTGGACACATTATACCAGCATCGACGAATGGGGCACTTTTACCTAGGGGTTGGTGGTGGCATAAAGATCCACGAGGAGTCAAGTTCTTTTATACCTCAGACTATTCAAAGATACAATGGAACCATCCGTTAGATCCATCAATATTTCCACAAACTACTGGGATTATCAAAAGGCGCGGGTTGGACGATATCATACAAGCCTGTCAACAAGAGTACGCAGAGACGGCCGAAGCTAAAGTGAGGGCGGAAATGGAGAAGAAGGCCTTTGAAGAAGAAGAGAGACACAAAAAGGAAGAAGAGCGGCGGAAATATGAGGAGGAGAGGCGGGAGCGGAAACGGAAGGAGTATGACGCGAAAAAGTTGAAAAAGAAGAAAGAGGACAAGTTTAAGAGCATTGAACCGGAGTTGGCCCGGAAGTTGATTGCAAAGACTGTGAGTTTGTGATGTCCTCATGGCTTGATGTTGGCCTCGCTAACAAACATATTAGCACGGAGTGATTGCCTTCGAGGTGGCAAATGTTTACCGCCACAAATATAAATGGAATTGGCCAAAAGATGACTTCAAACTTCTCATGAAAGGGGTATGGGATAGCTACACATTAAACATGCTCTTGGCTAATACTTTTTTAATAGTTTTCTTACAAGCTCGCTGATCGTACGCTCGAGAAAGGCGGCAAATACGCTGAACAACCCGGTATCGCAGTCGACAAAGAGTATAGAGCCCGCATAGAAGGACACGTAAAGCAATGGATGAAAGATGAGCGGTATTGTAAGAAGAAGCTCGAGCAATTTAGGAAAGAGTATTCACAGCCTGGTGCCGATGGGGAATCCCTAGCCGGGGCTAAGCTCGGACGTTCAAGTTCTCAACCATCAGGATCTCAACCTGGATCGAGCGGGGACGCAGACGATAGCCCTATGGTAAATGGCACGAATGATGTAAAGGTGGGGACCGACGAGGGGAGTGCAAAATCTACCCCCGCTTCAGGTTTGTCACCAAGGAAACGCAACAGGGAAGATGAAGATGAGGAGACCGGTGGCGATAACCAGGAGATGGATCAGAGTCCCAGGAAGAGATCGAAATCCGATAGCCCCGCGGATGTAGAGTCGCCATCTGGGTCAGCGGCTTCACAACGAATGGAGACATCGGTTCAACCAGATTCGCTACCACAATCACCTGGAGTGGCGGAGGTTTTACAGCTGTCTCTTCCAGTGATGGGGACACCAACCAAACGGGAACGGGACGAGGATGACGTAGACGGGGATATCGAGATGAAAGATGGGTCAGAGGAGAGGGTAATCAAGAAGGTCCGATCACGGTCAAATTCCCTATCCCGTGGGTTTGAGGACGAGATGAAGCGGCAGCCCACTGCGGTTCATACAGGGGCTTAAAGAAGCCTGTCAGTATGTCTAAGAATTGGAGTGAAGGAGGTCTGGAATCTGGATATTCAACCATTGTCAGGGGGTGATGCCATCCGTATTCCCGGCACTAAACGGGACCACTCATCCAGTATGTCTCGATTAGCAAGGATGGAAGGCGTATATATACGGAACCAATGGACATGGTGGCATGTCTACACTCCCAGGCAAGAGATCTCGGCTATTAGTGAGAAGATACCTACGCCAAATGGAGTTCAGGATAGCCCCTTGATGCATGGTTGCATTGTGTGATGATGTAATTGGTGTTTTGTTTTTCTATTATTTGGGGCCTCTGTACATTTTTCTTTTCTACTGTTCTTGGGTTCCACCAAAGGGTTGTTTATTTATCTTTACATATCTGCTTCTTCATGGTTCGTTGAAGGACATTTACTCCTTCATGTACCCCTTCATGTATTAGCACTTTGGGCATTTTCATATATTTCTTCTTGGCGTGTCTCCTACTCTCGACGTTCAAATGGGGTGGCGCGTGCGTGGGCATGGCAGGGATACATAAGATTGCCGCTAGTTTTCCAGGCCCATCGGCAGGAGGGCCCAGCACGCTCTTTCACCATGGACTCGGTCTAGAGGGGTTGATCTTTTCTCTTCATTTACTTTCTCATGGCCAAATACTCACTTATATCATTTGGTACTAGTCACTTTTATTCATTACTTTACTGTATATAACTTTCTGACTCTGCATGTGTTACTTTGGTTTTATCTGCGCATATAAGGGTTCTGGCGTCATTTTTGCTATTCGTTTTTTAAAATGAAAATAGGGCGTGAGATGGAAGGCTAGAAAGTGCGGGTCTTGTAGACAAAAGTCTGTGGGACCCTTCACGGGATTTATGTAATGTTTGGTTTTCATTTTGCCTCATTACAATTTTCAGATCAAGCGTCACATTCAACCTCCCTGGCTCGGCTTCCCGCCGTCAACACCTCTGGGCGATGATACAATCGCCAGATCAAATTGTGGCTCAAAGACTCAGGTGTCCAGCATTATGGTGGTGATGGTATAGGTAGTAGGAATAGCTACTTTATTCTACTGCGCTAAGGGGGAAGGATCCGGGCTGTGTATTTTTGTATAATAGATATGACAAGTGATGATTCAAAATGATACAGTCTTGGATAGGCCAGGTCAACGGGGAAAGCGCCCTTGATGAATGGTTGGGCACAATTCAATTGTTACTCCGTGTACTATACTTCAGGGTAACTGTTCTGGCACTGGACTAGGTGTGAGCTTCAATCCGAAGCTTTTCTTGCGCCAACTGACTTTCACAAAGAAGTCATATCAAAGACTGCCCCTCCTGCTCCTCACGCGTTTGCACCTGGCTGCCTAAATGACACCCCAAAAATTGATTCGACACTCAATGAGGATTTTTGCTGCATGAAGAGGCAGCTTGTAAAGGTCTGCCTTAAAGAAAAACCTATTCTACAAGTTGATCTATAAGACTTTGGCGGCTCCATATTTTTTCGCAATCAACGACCGTGATTTGACTCAGTCATGCGCTGTGCATATGTGTACTGTTTTTTCGTTTTTTTTTATTTTAAAAAAATAGGGACTCTTTATCCAGAGGCATGTATGCTACCTACTTGTCTTATTGCATACAGTGGGACCGAATCTAGTCCTTCAATTGCTATTGCATACTTCTTACAATACGGGTATGGAACATACCAGGTTTATTTCTGTACGGAGATCAGGGCTGAGTTCAGGGTAAGCAATTGGTTGAAGTAAAACCAACTGTTCTGACCCATACGTCAATGCGGCCCATCCATCAATCGCGCTAATGGCCGGCCCATTCATCAATGGGCCCAGCCCACCCATCAACCTGACGGCCACAATAATATTTTAATATAATTATCTCATATATACGGAACTATTGAGAAATACGGGACTATGGAGCACTACGGATAAATAGAAAATCGGCTCCTGATTTGAATAATACATTGAATACTCGAGTGCTAC
>Ga0307511_10007530_pt1 | contig 10948 bp, 9 predicted proteins | sample 13_EM_MG_FD_200266 | JGI IMG/M metagenome (GOLD analysis project Ga0307511, IMG submission 200266) | Populus trichocarpa ectomycorrhiza microbial communities from riparian zone in the Pacific Northwest, United States - 13_EM | ecosystem: Host-associated > Plants > Roots > Unclassified | place... | reverse complement strand
AAAAATAAATAAAAATAATTTTCAAACATAATCTTGCAATATATATATATAAAAAACTAATAAGATACCATACAAATTGATACAAGTAAAATTTTAATTTAATGCAATGAAAAAAAATCTTCATCTGACTCAGAGAAATTAAGAATAAGGATCGATGACTAAAAATCTGTTTATTTTTATATTTTAAAAATATTTTAAAAAAATAATTTTTCATGTGATTTTAAATAGTTTTGAAGTTAAAATACTAAAAAAATTAAAAATAAAAAAATATTTTCAAATAAAAATAAATATTAAAAGAAAAGACATATCACTAGTATGAAAGATTGATGTCAACATTTTTTTTTTCTTTTGGATTCGAGGAAACCCCACTTTCTGAAAAGCGCATTTTGTGGGCTCAGGTAAGCGAGTAAAACCTCGGCTGTCCCAGGCTCTTACAAGAGATGCACGCCCTGACTCGAACTTAATATCTGCTGTACAGATCTCAAATCTTTTGCTATCACGCTACGTCCCTTTACATCAACATGCATACAGGGCAGGTGCCATATAATATAACAATGCATGTCAAACCAATACAAGCCGTTATAAACTCAAGCAGAATAAAATCCAGAGGGACAAGCTAACAAAATATTGATGCTAACAAAATATTGATGTGCATGCGATGCATAGTTGCTTCAAGCTGATCGCAGTTCATGAAATATCTTGTTCATTAATTAGAGCATCATACAGATAAACATAAAGGGTAGTTTAATTGATTAAATTTTGAATTTATTTTTTAATAATTACAATTTTGAATTTATTTAAAATTATTTAAAATTTATATTATTGTTAACTTCAATACTAATAAAATTAATCAAGTACAAATTAATACACCAACATTAACCTAAAAAAAAATCTTGCCACGAGGAGGAGAAGGTCGCTAAATAGAGTGATCCACTCTGGGCCATGGGTTTAAATATTTGTCTGATCAAATGGGGTTGAGGCCCAGTATCAAGGGCCTCACAGTTTAGCTTCTTTTACCACGAAAGAGGGCAAACTTTTGGCATGGAACAAGAACACTCCAATCTAAAGTCATTCTGCTAACGTACAAGCCACTTCTTGCAGCCCACGATTAAACCTCGTGACTGGCCTCTTTTCGTCTTCTTCAAAACCCCAGCTGAACCCCACCACCGTTCATGCAATGGCGGCTAAAACCCCTGATCCATCTTAACCTCCACGCCATATAAATTTAGTAATTATTCCCTAGCCTTTAAATTTGTTCGGCTTTGCTGGGTTCTTGTTTGTATGCTTTTTATCAATGGCTAGCAATGATAATCCAGGAAGTGAATATAATATTAATGGTGGTGATGCTGCTGCTTCTTCTTCGACCTCGAAAGTTGGAGAAACACCCACTCAGATTCAGCCTTTTAGAATGCCTACAATAGAAGAGGTTCGTGCCCAGGAAGTTTGGAATAACTGTGCTGTTCGCAGTGTGGCTAGTGGAGTCATGGGTGAGGATTGGTTGATTAATTTACCTTCCCTTTTGGTTTTCAACTCATTGCAATTAATTTTTTTTTTTTAACGTGCTTTCAATAATAAGCTCTTATGTTGTTATAGGGGTAATAGGTGGATTGAATTTTCAATAACTCTAGCCTCTAAGAGTGAGAAATTTTAAATTTCTGGGGTGGGTTTATGATTGGTTTTGGGAGGGTTTTGGTTTGAAGTAAAATGATCGATGCGTTCTGTGAAATGGAAATTTTTGTTCGTAGGAGGTGGGTTGGGGTTGTTCATGGGACTGTTTCTTGGTGCCTTGGATAATCCTATTATGCAAGATGAGATGACAGGAAGGCAGCAATTTATTTATACTGCAAAGCAAATGGGGCGGAGGAGTTGGAATTCTTGTAAAGCGTTTGCAATTATGGGCTTGGTTTTCTCAGCTGCCGAGTGTGTTGCTGAGAAGGTAATATACCAAGGAGAATGCACTAATAAAAACCGTGATTTTTATGTATCTTCGAAGTTTGAAAATTTCTTTATAGCCGATAGGAGCTTAATTTGGGTTGGTTGTTTGTAGGCACGAGCAAAACATGACACCACAAATACTGTAGTTGCTGGGTGTGTCACTGGAGGTGCCATGTCAGCAAAAGGTATGTTTTTTTTGGCCCATGTTCAATACTTTTCTTGTTAATTGCTTTCAGTTTGAGATTAAGTAGCCAAGGTATGGATTTCATTTACACCACTCAGCACTCACTTGTCTTAGAGCTTCTAAATCTGTCAATTCATGGTTCCTGATACCATCCAATCAATTCACTTCCCCCGCACAGCTTCATAAAAGATGTTCGTTGAATCCCCTTAGTGCTAATTTTTTGAATCCACGTGCTTTATCATACCTTGCAATTTTTGTATGCACGAGGACTCAAATATTGGATGTTTCATCAAGCATAAAGTTAAATTTCTGATGTTATGACCCCATGGTATTTGCTCTGTGTTTTGCATAGTCTCGTGGTCCAAACGATAAAATTACATGTCAGATTAAATTTTGATGAAATTAACCTGCATGGTTTGGGCATGGTATGCAAGTAGTCTATTTTACTTAAGAATTTCTGAGTATATTTTCCGATAGTATCTTGTTAGTGGAACTAAATGACATCTGTGGTGAACTTGCATGTACTTCCGAAGCAATTTCAAAGGAACAGAGAAACTTTATTTATTAGGAAACCAAAGGGAAAAACTTAGGAAAATGTGGAGAATTGTATATGAATGCAACGAGAGTGGTGAAATATTTTAGGCATTTTGACTGTTCACTTTGTTTGTTGAGGTGGAAAGGGAAGGGAGTGGATAGGTTTAGACTGTTGGCGGAAGAGGTGCTCATCTTGTTTGGTAGGATAGTTGTATACTCAAGAAAGGAATGGAAGAATTCATCCCTTCAGTTCTTTCAATCCTTCCAAATTGGAAAATACGGAAGAAGAGGCATGAATGGCATGAAAGTTTTCTGATTTTACCTCATCTGAATCCTTTATTTTTTACCTCCTTCCCACATTTAAACAACTAGAATGATGGATAGTTTCCACCCGCAACCTTTCCACTTTCTTCTTTATGCACTTTATCATCCTTATATTCCATCCTCTTGAATGACCAGTGTTAATATGGTGATGCAAGGACATAACCTCACCGTTCTTTTTTTCTGTAACGTGGCATCACTTTTGGCTGTTCCTGTTAGGAACTTTGCTCTTTTTTATTAATTGATTTCACACTCCTGTTAAACTGCTACTTTCCTGTAGTTTCAGTTAATTACCCATACAAACTCGGGATAGTTTTGGTATTTCAAAACCTGTAAGAGTGTGAATAAACCTAGCGGTTATCCAATTTTAATTTTCTCTTTAACTATTGTCATCATCATTTTGGTTTATTTTGAGTCCTGTTCATTAATCAACTTGATCTCAGCAGTATGACCTGTATCCTGATTGCAGGGGTGAATATACCCTATAGAGAAGCGGGACAATTGCCCCCTTTATTTTTTTGAACTTTCCCTTTGGTCCTTATATTTTTTAATCTTTTCACACAAGTCCAAATAAAAATGATCAATTGTCCCCCATAATTTTTTTTCTTGTTAATGAAAAAAATTACCCCCCTTAACAATTATTTAGGGCTTTGCAACTGCCTGAGTATCTTTAAGGAACATATTTTAGGTTCAGATTTACAGGTTAGAACCTTTCAAATCATTTAGCTTTTTCATTCTCTTCAAATATTTTATGATATCTAGTGCCAATTCCTTTTGGTATTTTCTAGATGGATTTGGATTTTCAACACAGGAAGGCTTATCCATTTTGGCATGGATGATTAAGGGATGGATTTCCAACTATGCCATCCGTAAATAATGTTATGGCATGGATGATTAAGGGTTGGAAGTTTTCCGCCCATAAATTTAGAGTTCTGTTAGCATCGATGACGACGTGTGGTCATGTTGAACTGTGCTTCGTGGAATTATCTATCTGGCCCCGACCATTGTTTATCTGTGTCTCAGTCTACTGCTGCACTTGAAATTTGATGTTTATTAGAGTTTTTTGGCAGTGTGGTTGCGGGTGCTTTTCAAATAACTTTTCGTGTCAAAATACATGTCAATGATGTTTTTTTATTTTTTAAAAATTATTTTTGACATCAGCACATCAAAACGATCCAAAACGTACAAATCATATTAAATTTTAGCAAAAAAAAAAATTTTCAAATTTTTTGGGAATGCAGGTAGAGCCGCGTTCCCAAACGCTACCCGAGGCATCAGCCTTTTATTTAGGGAAAAACTCAAGTTTGATTTTTCAAGCTGCTAATTTTGCAACCATCTCTAAAATGCTATGGCAATGGCTGTTGGCTTTAACTTATCCACTTCTACTCTTAACATCAATACTTCAATATGCAATCTCTTTCTTGCGTATTTTTGGTTGGATTATCATCATTCATTATCTTACCTGTCTGCAGTTTGTTTTGCTCTCACTCTGCTTCCCCTTTCCAGGTTATCTTACACTCCTGTCTTTTTTTAGGTGGTCCGAAAGCAGCATGCTTTGGTTGTGCTGGGTTTGCTGCATTCTCAGTTTTGATAGAGAAATTCCTAGACAGACATACTTGAGTGGACAAGTACCCGGATCCAGTTTTGCAGGCTGGCTTTGGATTAGAGACCTGGCAGCCTAGCAGCTAGCGGCTGGCAGAGAAATTATATCTTTTTTCTACACTTTCATTTTTTATTCGAATTAAATTTCTGCCCTCAACGAAGTCTTGTACGATTTCGTTTTCGATTTTCTGCCCCCTCATTAACTGATACATCACCCTGAGAATATCCGGTGTGGATTGTATTACAACGAGGGTTGCTAGCGGCAGCCGCTAGCAACACTCTGTGCATCTGCCACGGTTCTCAAGATGTGACAAAAACTTCCAGGCTGCTGGTTACCCAAATTTCTAACCAAAAAATACAACTTTATTAGCAGTATACAGTCAAGTTGCAGATCAGGAAAAAATGAGAAAAGATTCAAAATTAAGAAAGCAACATAAAGTAACCGGAGTCACCAATTAACAAAAATCGATCCCAGCTTAAAGCTGCTTGTAAAAAATCATCAGAAACGGCAAGGATCAACTCTAAGATTTTTGTTATTGTATAAAGGGCATTCAATCTCAAACTTAAACTGTTTCCTTAATTCAAGTAAAATATATTCTAAAAGAAAACAAAGAATTCTCCGAAAGGATACATTGAATTCAAACATCCGAGGTACAGATCTCTTATGGCGAATAAAAAAAATAAAAAAATTGAAGAAAATATATACAACGAATTCAAAATTAATCTTTGTATGACCTTCAAGAAACACAAGAAAAATCAACTGTTTTCTCTAATTTCAAGGTTTAAAATTTTGTTATGAGCAAGGATTATAATAGATTGACTTAAAAAAGAAGAAGAAGGGTAACAGTATAACAGGGACAAAAAGACTGTTTCCTAAATTCGATCTAAAACTGTCTAATATACCGCCGCTATCTTCAACCAAAAATACATTTTCGTATCTGTATTTGATGTACTGGATGCTGAACAAACACAAACGGACGGACAGAGAGAACTAGCACGAAACAGAGAGAAATTCATGGTTCAAATCAAAATATCTTAATAAAAAATAAAATAAATTTTTTTTTAAAGTATAATTTATAATAAATATAATTTTAAAGGTTATAATTAAATTTATAAATAAAATAAAAGCCGAAGGAATGAGAAAAAAAATCAAATTAAATAATGTTTTGTGAGAAGAGTTATTATAAAAGAGTGTTTTTTTTAAATGTTAATTGTTAATGTTAATATTAGTGGTAATTGTTAATAATCCACTATCCTTTATAAAAAAGCACATAGCTAGATACTGAAGTCTGTGAAACAAGAACACGAAGGAGAGAAAGAAAAAAGAAGAAATCATGTCGAAGAAAGGAGAAGTGGTTTGTGTTACTGGTGGAAGCGGTTGTATTGGCTCTTGGCTTGTCCGTCTCCTTCTCGACCGTGGGTATACCGTTCACGCCACCGCAAAAAATCTCAGTAAGTTAAAAAAACGACTTGTAGTCCGTCCAATATTGTTAGCAGTGGTCGTCCTATTGTGTTTTGCTAATTCTCTTTCCTCTGATTTTGAATTGAAGAGGATGAAAAGGAGACGAAGCATCTAGAATCACTTGAAGGAGCAGACACGCGTCTCCGTCTTTACCAAATTGATCTCCTCGATTATGACTCCATTGTCGCCGCAATCAACGGCTGTGCTGGCGTCTTTCACCTGGCCTCTCCGTGCATCGTTGATGAAGTCCATGATCCTCAGGTACTAGAGTTGTAGTGATAACTTGTCGCCTTTTTGCCTTTGATTGATTTTTTATTTGTTTAGTTACACAAAATTTCTGTGCATTTCCTTCTTTATTTTTCCTGAAAGAATGAGCTTTTGGATCCGGCAATTAAAGGAACAATAAATGTACTAACGGCGGCAAAGGAGAACGGCGTCAGGCGCGTCGTGGTAACGTCTTCGATTTCTTCTATTACGCCCAGTCCTAACTGGCCTGCAGACGTCATCAAGAATGAGGATTGCTGGACGGACGTTGAGTACTGCAAGCAAAATGGAGTGAGTACCGAGTAGTGTCTTGTTCTTTTAATTTATTTCCTAATAAATATTACTTTGTTGACTTTTGTGGATTATAATGTGGTTGATTTTGTTTGTTTTGTTGTGGTGATTAGTTCTGGTATCCATTGTCAAAAACACTAGCCGAGAAAGCTGCGTGGGAGTTTTCAAAGGAGAAGGGGTTGGATGTGGTGGTGGTGAATCCGGGTACAGTTATGGGTCCGGTTATTTCACCGGTGCTGAATGCTAGCATGGTGATGCTTGTGCGCCTTTTCCAAGGTTATGTTGTTCACCAACTCAATCTATGATTACTTGTTAACTGCATTGTCATTCTGGGAAATGTGTATGTTCGTCAACTAATGTTGAAGATTCATATAGTGTTAGGGCTGTGTACCTTTATGTTTCTTTGAATGTACATTATTTTTGCAATTCAAACCAATTAATCTGAGACATCTGACTGAGGTTTGAGGTGGAAGTAGAGTTTGAAAGCATGTGGCTTATTGTGGATGTCTGGTTTAAGATATGGGGTAATTTGAGTAACACCAGGAAATGGGGAAAGTGAACAGAAAGAAAGTTATAGGGACGAAGGATAAGGTGTGGAAAAGATTGAAGTTCTTTTCTCTTTATCTTGGTTGGTAGAGCCGAGGGTAGAAATAGAGGAAGCGAGTAGGAAGGGTAAAAAATAATAATTAAATCATGCTTTCCTCCCCGTGTCCACATGTTCTGGGAGTGAAAGGACTTTATGGTTGTTAAATGGAAGCTAAATTTTCCTTTTTTTAGCTACTATTTGTGAACAAGGGAAGTAGTGTTCACTTGGTTCAATTTCCTTCCAGTCCTTCATCTTCCCTCCCACTTCCCACCTACCCAACAAGTTGTCAATGTTTAGCTTCCTTGCCATAATTGAGTTGGCACTTGGACACTCTAAGCAGTCAGATCATAGAAGTAGCCTATCCATAGTTTGTAGAACAGCAGAATTAGTCATGAACTAGAATCCAACATCACTTTTATTTCTTTTGCACTAATAGGCTTATAGCTTATAGCTTCAACAGCACAATTAGATTTCCTTCTAATGCACCTTTTTCTCCTGCCGGATAGTAGCTGTGTCAAGAAAAAGTTTTCGAGGAAAATGCATAGAAAATTGCAAGAACCAGGAACAAAGATTAAACTTTTTGTTAGTTTTGATTGTCTGTTCATGTGCATACCCTTCTTTCAATAAGCTAACATTCCATTATACTATTGCAGACATGCAAACATGTTTATGGAAGTATCTTGCTAATAAGCCTCTAACTCAATCATTTTGACTCTTGGATTCAATTTCCTTTACTTCATTAGCAAACTGGTACTAATTTAACAACTTTGCTATTATGATTTCTTGAATAAGGAAAGCACTAACAATGACATTTTGTCCTTATTGCAGGCTGCACTGAGACATACCAGAACTTCTTTATGGGATCTGTCCATTTTAAAGATGTAGCCTTGGCACATATTATAGTGTATGAGAACCCATCAGCAACTGGCAGGCACCTGTGTGTTGAAGCTATATCTCATTATGGTGACTTTGTGGCCAAGGTTGCTGAGCTATATCCTGAATATAAGATTCCTAGGTAAAGAATTTAAGTTTGTTTTTGAGTGTGTACTGTGTGGTGAATATTTGACCCGACCTATGTACATTTTTTATGCCTACGAATTTGATTGTCTGTTGTCTGCAAAACACTATTGAAACCATGTACTATATTCTGAAATCTACTTTCCTCTTCAAAATGCTCTACTACATAATTTATCTAAACTTTGCCCATGGATGTACATGTGCGAGGAGCATTAAAGCTATCGAAGTCTTGATTGTCGTTCAAAGTGTCTCGGTAGTTGGGAGCATTAAATTTAACTAGTCTTGCTCTTTATTCTCATACAGAGTTGTGCTTGCTGTTGCGTTGTGGATCAAACTTCCGTCCATTGCCACCCCTGCTTCATTGAGATCTTAAAACTTCTTTCTGGCTGTTTGATGGTGTGAATCATTACTGCTTGATCCTTAATGTGCCTATTGGTGCAGGTTGCCGAAGGATACCCAACCTGGGTTGTTGAGGGCAAAGAATGGAGCCAAGAAGCTGATGGACTTGGGTTTAGAATTTATTCCCATGGAGCAAATTATCAAGGATGCAGTTGAAAGTTTAAAGAGCGAAGGATTCATTTCTTAAGAAAAAGCTTCAGGGATCAATATATGGGGTAGAACTGATTAGTGTGTTTGTGCAGGAACAATCACAGCTTGCATATGGAGGTTACCTGTAATGTTGGCAGGTCTCAGTGTTACAGTTTTGCTATGTGGACAGTTTGAACAGGTTTATGAATTCGAAGAAAAAAAAAAACCCTGGTTTTGCTTTGCTTCGTCTTAAATTCTTGGTAATTAGCATGAATGGGATCGATTCAACAAAATCATTGCAGTTTATGAAGTCTTTAATTGCAAGCTTGTAACAACTAGTTTTCTGATAGTTATCTCCTGTTTATGATATGCAATCATTTAAAATATGTGCTATCGATGTCCTGTAACAGTCTTCAGTAAGGGGGAATTTTGTTTGTTCATGCTTTGATGATTTGATCATAAGAGATTATAGTCCATCTTCTGAGGTGAGGTAAGACTCCTTTAGTGGTGTTAAGAGCGTGGGAGAGGTGGTGCTCGGCAAGTGCAAGATCGAAGGAGCGGGTAAAACGTAAATGTTGCACGCAAACCCATCAACATTTCTACATTTTTTAAGTATGAGGGCTAGAACCTGAAGGAGCTCATATCTTTCTTTGGGAATGAACCTGTTTTTTTTTAAAAATAAAATAAAATAAATTTGGGTTACAGGTAGCCTGTGTAAAGCCATTTTCAAAAGGCAGTGGGCAGTGTTTGGCATTGCAGGAGGTAAAGTATTTTTTTTAAAAATTAATTTTTTTAATTTTAAATTAATATGTTTTTAATATTTTTTAATATTTTGATATGTTATTGTTAAAAATAATGTTTTAAAAAAAAATTTAATATATTTTAAAATAAAATATACTTTAAAAAACAATCAGTATAAAACTTCTAACCATCTTATTAATATCTAAGCCCGGAAACCCAAAATCAGTACTACTGGAAGGAAAAAAAACTATTAGAATTTTATTTTCTAGCACTTGAAAATTTAATAAAAAAAACAGAAGAAGAAAGGGGTACTGAATTCCCTGTTTTACAGGATACATTTCCTTGTGGATGGAAATAATGGATTTACTCTCTTGCCCTTAAAAAAAAGCACAAGGTTGATGATTGAGAGTAGAATTTTGTTTGCAATACAAGCTTTTTAGTATTTTTAAATTCATCAAGGGCAAGGCAATTGTTTAACTTTTAAATTGCATAGTAAAATATCATAAACACCCTTAACATTCAAATATTGTTGGATGCCATTTAGGGTAAAATTATATTTTTAATTAACAGATGCACGGTAAAATAATATATTTGCTCTTATAAACAAATAAAAAACTAGTTACTAAAGAGGGGTGTTTGGGTTTTATTCTTTTTATTTGCACAGTAAAAATACCTCCTTGCTTTTGGGGTTTAAATTTTGATACCTTGATTTTGAGGGCATTTTTGCCATTGCCCTGTTGGTTTTTTCATTGTTATTGAGTAAATCTATGGGTGATTTTGTCTTTTGATAAATTAAAAGAATTAATTCACTAACGTGTGTTGGGCTCACGTCAGCCAACCTGTTGTATTTAGATGATGCGTGCAGTTGATTCCAGTAATTAAAACATCGTTACAAAGTGTTTTTAGATTCATTCTGGCGTCTTCTCCATGTAACGGTGGCGCATGCATAAAACAACCCTCTAGTTTGGCTCTGACAACTATTTTTTTTTTATTTCTCCTCTCTCCCTCAATTTTTGAGCTATACCCTACAGTTTTTCAGACCAACCCCTCAAGTTCTTTTTATTTTTTATTTAGTCCCTGACTCTGGTTAATATCTGTTTCATTTAAAATAATTTATGCAAACCAAAATTTGTTTCAATTTCATTCTCGTTTGATTTTTTTATGTCATATTTTGATCCTCATTCTTTTAATTTCTATTTATATCATCTAAGATAATTTTTATAATTTATAATTTTTTTGCAATTTCACCCTTATTATTTTTTTCATATCAGATTTTATTCTTATTTTTTTAAATGTTTTTTTTTGCTTTGCAAAATTTTTTGTTTAATTTTTTTACTCAATTTCATCCTTCAACGGTAAATTAGTTTGGATTTGAACTTTTTGATTAAGCCCGTATTTGAGATTTCACGAGTTGCAATTTGAAAAATTAACCTAATATAAAGAGGTTTGTAAAGGGTTGCTTTGTTTTTGTTTTTGTTTTTTT
>Ga0307511_10007529_pt1 | contig 10949 bp, 9 predicted proteins | sample 13_EM_MG_FD_200266 | JGI IMG/M metagenome (GOLD analysis project Ga0307511, IMG submission 200266) | Populus trichocarpa ectomycorrhiza microbial communities from riparian zone in the Pacific Northwest, United States - 13_EM | ecosystem: Host-associated > Plants > Roots > Unclassified | place... | reverse complement strand
TTTATGTCAAAAGAGCAGCTCTGCAGTTCCTTGATGGTATATTGCTTGGAGCTACGACCTCCATGTAGACTAAATTTGAGTCTTAAATTGTTTACATCAAATAAATATTTACCCTTTTCTCTCTTCATTTTTGTTTGACAGCTGGAGCTGCAGCTGAAAATGCTTCTGGTCAATCTGAATACAAGATTTCAGATGAGGTTAAAGAAGCAGGTTTTGACATTGATCCAGACGAACTTGCATCCATTGTTCGTGAGCATGGTATGAAGGGTTTGAAAAAAAATGGTGGAGTTGATGGGATTGCAGAGAAAGTCTCTGTCTCATTTGAAGAAGGTGTTCGCACTAGTGATGTATCTACCAGACAAAAGATTTATGGCTGCAACCGTTACACAGAGAAACCTCCTCGAAGCTTTTTAATGTTTGTGTGGGAAGCAATGCAAGACTTGACATTGATTATCCTTATGATATGTGCTTTGGTTTCTATAGGTGTAGGAATTGCTACTGAAGGGTGGCCAAAGGGCATGTATGATGGATTGGGAATCATACTTAGTGTATTCTTGGTAGTCATGGTTACTGCTGCAAGTGATTACAACCAATCCTTACAATTTAGGGACCTGGATAGGGAAAAGAAAAAGATTTCTATTCAGGTGACAAGAGATGGACGAAAACAAGAGATCTCCATTTATGACTTGGTTGTTGGAGATGTGGTCCAATTATCTATTGGAGACATAGTTCCAGCTGATGGGATTTACATATCAGGATACAGCTTGGTGATTGATGAGTCAAGCTTATCAGGGGAGAGTGAACCAGTGAATGTATATGAAAATAAACCTTTACTTCTTTCAGGAACTAAAGTGCAGGATGGGTCAGGAAAGATGATAGTGACTGCAGTTGGTATGAGGACTGAATGGGGAAAGCTGATGGAAACTCTTAGTGAGGGTGGAGAAGATGAGACCCCACTTCAGGTGAAGTTGAATGGGGTTGCTACTGTTATTGGAAAGATCGGTTTGGCTTTTGCTGTGCTTACATTTTTGGTGTTAACTGTGAGGTTTCTGGTGGAAAAGGCGCTTCGTCATGAGTTCACAGATTGGTCTTCAAGTGATGCGATGACACTTCTTAACTACTTTGCTATTGCAGTAACAATAATCGTAGTTGCTGTCCCTGAAGGATTACCATTGGCAGTGACTTTGAGTCTTGCCTTTGCAATGAAGAAACTAATGAATGAGAAGGCACTTGTCAGGCATCTCTCTGCTTGTGAGACAATGGGTTCTGCTACTTGCATTTGCACAGATAAGACAGGGACGTTAACCACAAATTGTATGGTAGTTGATAAGATATGGATACGTGGAAAAACTGAAGTTATTAAAAGCAGACACAGTGAAGGCATTTTAGAGATGGGAATATCTGAAGGTGTATTAAACCTCCTGTTTCAGGTTATATTTCAAAATACTGCTTGTGAAACAAGTAAAGATGAAAATGGAAAGAACAAGATTTTAGGAACACCGACAGAGAAAGCTCTGTTTGAATTTGGCTTGCTTTTGGGCGGTGACTTTGATGCACAACGCAAAGATTTTCAGATAATGAAGGTTGAGCCTTTCAATTCTGTGAGGAAGAAGATGTCCGTGTTAGTGGCACTTCCTAGTGGGGAGCTACGAGCTTTCTGCAAAGGTGCATCAGAAATCGTATTAAAAATGTGTGACAAGTTTCTTGATGACAGTGGAAAATCAGTTCCTCTTTCTGAAGAACAGATATTGAGCATATCAGATGTTATAAATGGCTTTGCCTCTGAAGCTCTGAGAACTCTATGCTTGGCTTTTAAAGATCTAGATGACCCTGCTTATGAAGGCAGCATCCCTGATTTTGGCTACACGTTGGTAACAGTTGTTGGAATCAAGGATCCAGTGCGTCCTGGTGTCAAGGATGCTGTTCAGACTTGTCTTGCAGCTGGCATAACTGTTCGTATGGTAACCGGTGATAATATAAATACGGCCAAAGCTATAGCCAAGGAATGTGGAATACTTACTGAGGGTGGATTGGCCATAGAAGGACCTGAGTTTCGTATCATGAATCCTCAGCAGATGAGGGAAAACATTCCCAAAATTCAGGTTTTGGAACGACTGCATTGTAAAATTTAACACTTTAGGCACATCGATTCTACTATGCATAACTGTGTTCATTGCTTTTCTGGGAAACAGGTAATGGCTCGGTCTTTGCCTTTGGATAAGCACACCTTGGTAACCAATTTGAGGAATATGTTCAAAGAGGTGGTAGCAGTAACTGGTGATGGGACCAATGATGCTCCCGCATTGCATGAGGCTGACATTGGACTTTCTATGGGCATAGCAGGAACAGAGGTCTGTCTTCCTGTAATTTTTTTTGTCATATCACTGATTCTGACGAGTTTAGAAATGTATTCTTCTTCCTTCGCTAGTTTCACTTCCTATTAGTTATTTTCATTCATGCCATGATTATTATTGTCCGCTTCTGCTTCCCTCTTTCTGGTTCTGTTTTTTTTATCCAATCACACTTTTCTTATTCACACAATATTTTCCTTCTGTTTTCATATTTGCTTACAAGCAATAACAATGCGTGCTCACAAGCCTCCACATCAATTACTTACTCACAGGCTTCCACATCAGTTAGTGAAAGTGCTGGTGTCTTTACCATTATTCTTTGCTTATATAATAAACTTTAATGTTGCCCTTTTCAATTGTGTTTTGCAGCACATTGTATATCTGACATGTATCATCCTAAATTTTCTTGAAACACGAGTCTTAGATTTTAAACCCAAGAAAAAATATCACATAGTTTTCATATGGAATGGACCAGTGTAAAGATAATTTTTTATTTTCATTCTTCCTTCCTATTATAGCTTGGTGTTTGCTGTCCTTATTCTGTCAAAGAAAAAGAAACATGATTAGCTTCTGGTAGGACTGATTTGTGAAATAAATTTCTGTTCAAAACTTCGACTTGTTTTGGGACGTTTGTTGAAAACCATAATTGAGGTTCATCCCTCAATCTGCCTTCACCAGAAGATCTCATTTAACCAACTAAACACTCAACTCTTTCATCTAACCTGTCTTCTTTTATGTTTTCGTAACCCCATAGTTTCATGGAGCTGTGTTGGAGGTTAAGCTCTTTTCTACCTTTGGCAAAACTGAAAATCGTGTAAAAGCAAATTTGTTGATTCTAGTCTAGGTTACTAGTTCCAATCACCTTTAATTAGTCTGAAAGAGTGTAAACATAATTGTTTTTCTTTAAGCGTATCTGTTTTCCTTGTAACCATGCAGCTTAAAGAGTACTTTACCAGCCTCGTTTTCAAACTTAAGTAAAGTTGTCTCGAGTGTGTACCTTTTTCTTCCTTTTCTTCTTTACTCTTCAAGAAATTTAGTTCCTTGACATTGAACTCCTCTCTTTTGTAATCTCAACGGATTTTGAAGCCATTATTGCTTCTAGTTAGCAATCTTGACATCATTTTTTTAAGAGAAAAGATTTGTCTGCTTTAAATCTGACATCTGCAAGTTGAAACATGATAAGAGATCTCCTTATTGTATATTGATTGGTTCTGCACAAGAGCCACTAAGATTGAAAACTAGGTTCGTCAAAAATATCATCATATTATGTTCTTGAAGTGTATCCTGCTATTTACAGTGCTGGTGCATGGTTCTGTGTGGTAACATGCTCTTCATGCACTCAGCGCAAACTAAAATTAGGTGGGGTTTGTCAAGATGTTTGTCAGATGTTTTCAAACAATTAAACTTTCATTTCTCATTCATTCCCTGAAATTGGAATTGCACCGATGCTATTTGATATTCTGCTAAACACAGTCACTTCATGTTTTCATGACATGTGCAGGTTGCAAAAGAAAGTGCTGATGTCATCATAATGGATGACAATTTTAGGACCATTTTAAATGTTGCTAAATGGGGTCGTGCAGTCTACATAAACATTCAAAAGTTTGTGCAATTCCAGCTAACAGTTAACGTTGTTGCTCTTGTAATTAATTTTGCCTCTGCATGCATCACAGGTGCGGTGGTTGGTGACTCTAGGCCTTTTCATCTTTTAAACATCATTATGACTGCTAAATATTACGTTGTTTTCCTTTTTTTCTTCAATTTTCAGGATCTGCTCCCCTGACTGCTGTGCAGTTGCTTTGGGTTAACATGATTATGGACACACTTGGGGCATTGGCGCTTGCTACAGAACCTCCAAATGATGGGCTGATGAAAAGGGCACCTGTAGGGAGGGGTGCAAGCTTCATTACAAAGACCATGTGGAGGAATATATTTGGTCAGAGTATCTATCAGCTGGTCATCCTTGCAGTTCTCCAATTTGATGGGAAGCGTCTTTTAGGACTTAGTGGCACAGATGCTACCACTATGCTCAATACTGTGATATTCAACACTTTCGTGTTTTGCCAGGTATGGAGTTACTGGATTGAGCCTTCTAGTTTTGTTGTGCATTCTTCTTTCTCCATATTGGAATTACCTTCATTTTATACCTGCTCAATTGTTTTTCAATATATTTATTGTTTGACTGTAAAATGATCAATAAACCACTGTAAACTAGCCGCTTATTTTTGAGAGTGAACCAAACTCTTTTTTTTTTCCCGGGTTATAGAGCGAAACCATGTTATGCTGAGTATATTTACATTTCTGTTCCTGGAAGCCAATGTTTCCATTTCCTAAGCAGTCAATCTGTCAATGATTTCATATTACAGTAGCTCCTGATATTTCTTCTATCTAGTTTTCTTTGAGGGCATTCATGCATTTATCTCCAAGTCCATTATGTTAAAAAAAACAAACTCCTAGTGCATAGGATCTTGGTTGGACTAAAATTGTGTGATATATGATGAATCCTCAAATTTATTGTCGAACTCTATGTTGATTCACTTTTGTTTCACTCTCAGGTGTTTAATGAAATAAACAGTCGTGATATAGAGAAGATTAACGTCTTCCGGGGCATGTTCAGCAGCTGGATATTCACAGGTGTTATGGTTATAACAGTCGTATTCCAAGTAATCATAGTCGAGTTCCTGGGAACTCTTGCAAGCACAGTGCCCTTGAGCTGGCAAATGTGGCTATTCTGCGTTTTAATTGGAGCTGTTAGCATGCCCGTTGCCGTTGTCCTAAAGTGCATTCCTGTTGAAAGAGGGAATCCTAAGCAGCATGATGGTTATGATGCTCTCCCCCCTGGTCCAGACCAAGCTTAAAAAGGAACCTTCCTTTTCTTCTTCCTTCCTATTTTTTTTTTTTAACTAAAAAAATCCATGACTACTTAACATGTAGGACAGTGACAGGTCTTTTGAATTGTTTTCCTCCTTTTGGGTAAAATGATGGGATGAAATCGCCTTACTGCAAATACAGTCGATCATTTTAACATATATATTAACGGCTTATTCACTTGAAAAAACTCCTTTTGGGTGCTCCTAGCTTTTCTGATTTCGTATCTTTTTCCTTCAATATCATTTGCCTTGGAAATTATTGAACATCGTTGCTTGAGTTTATAATCCCTTGGGAAATGTCACTTGGAAGAACAGAAGGTTGAGGTCCCATGCATCACAGATCCAACCTGGAATGCCTACCTGCCTTCCAATTCTTCCTCCTCTTCCATCGCTCGAGGAAAAAACTAGGCTGGGTGAATACAATTACTGACACCAAGAGGAGCGAAAAATAACAGGTTTGTCATATCCTTTTCTACAAACTTTTAAGGGCGTCATTATTCAACAATAAGGAATAGAAGTCGTAAATAAAAGTAAAGAATAAAAGGATTTGTTATAAATAAAAACTCTAAAAAACAAGATCCCAAATATTTATTTTTTATTTTCTCATATCCTTACTTGCTAAAAAGTTATTTGATATTATATAAAAAAAACTAAAAAACTCGAATAAAATTAACTAATAAAAATATTTATTTTTCAAAAAAAAAAAACTCGTGCAACAATTTTCTTACCCAAACAAATGAGGACACAATCGAATATAATGATGTTAATGCTTTGTAAGCATCATAAATACACACAATAATGCATCTCTCTCTATGAATAAAATAATTTTGGTAGCCCTTACAGCTTCACTAATCTCTACGTGAAGACAGAATAATACTCCGAAACCGTGGTAGATAATTCTCATCTAAATCTTCTCTTTGCTTCTCCATAAGCAACCACCCCGAGAACAGTCATCGAATATCCGGCGATGCCCACAAATGTTACAGGATTCCTGAAGATAAAAATTGAGATAACAACAGCCACAGCACCCTTTGCATTGCCTAACACCTGATTGCAGCATTCCAAAGCAAAAAGCAAAAGGTTCAGAAGAGATGCAAACTGACCAAATTACAAATGACTCTGATTTCTTTTCTGTGGTTGATTTCTACAAACTTGACAACCAAAAATTGGTTTCCCAACACTGAGCAAATGTTCTAAAATTATAACCAAGACAAGGGTCATTCTGTTTCAACTATAGAAGGCAATAAGGATTTTAGTAGTACTACGAGAGTGTACGCAGAAGCCTGGGCAAAAAGACCAGGTGAAACTGCAGGAAGATGATTTTAACAAGGAGAGACACGGCCATTTCAATTTCTCTGGTGTGTTAAATCATATAGCAATGTCAATAAATCTATGAAACAAATATGTTGATAAGAATTTGACAAGTTTGCGTAATTCAAAATATTGAAGATGACAAGTAGAGCAGATGACAAATATATCAGTGATTGGCAGAGACTACACATCGGTATCATTGCTAAATAAAATTCACGATAAATTATTCCAGCAATGGGCAATATACCATGAAATCCATGCCAATAATTAACAAAAAAGAACATACGAAAATGCCAAACAATTCCAAACCTGGAGTGTCAGCGGACTTGTATGTTTGGTAACCAAGAAGTTTGTCAAGTTAGCTGAGTAGGCCATTGTTGAATTAAGGAGAAGTAGCAGCCACATATACTTGTGTTTCCTTCCAAGTTCTAAAGTGACATCCAATACATTCGGCTCCATTACAAGTGCTGCAGGTAATAATACCAAAACAGCAATTGGGGACATGTACAAAAGCAAATTCATTGAGTTCAACTTTTCTCTGCAAGACAAAAGAGATGGACAAGTCAGGTTGCCATAAGTACGTGTGACTTAGCAACATTGACCCAAGTTGGAAAATAGAAGAAAAAGGTGCTTCAAGATCAACCAGCAACCAAACAATCAAAATATTTTGATAAATACTTCTCTCTCTAATCTATCTCTCCTTGACCAAATGATGAAGATTACGAACAACATAGAGATATTAAAAATAAACTGATGATACTATAAGAGGAACAGCTTACCGTTTTGTTTTCATCCACCTTGAATTAAAAAGAAAAAAGAAAATAAAATAAAAGGCATTCCTTGAATATGACCAGACAAATGAAGCATTACCCTTCAGAAGAAAGCAGGATGCCCTGAAGAACAGACTTGAATGCCCTTGCAGCAGTCGCACTTATGCACATAATGAAGCCAAACAAGTGAAAACCTGGCTCACCCTGTCATCAACAGAAGATTTTAAAGCTTAGAGCTTCACTGGAATTTGGAGCTAACAGAAGAAATCAACGTCACACTCAATCTAGCAAATAGAAATAACTTAAGAAATAAAGCCAAGAAAGGCAAAGAAGGCTAAGTCATAAACAAGAAATTGAATCCTTGACGAACCATAGCAAGCAGGTGACCATTATAGTATTTTATACGGTAGTAAGTAGGTTAGCTAGATACATAAAACCATCAGCAGCTGAATCTCCTATTGCTTCAGCAGAAACTGGATGGCTCTCACAGAGATTCACGTGAAAACCACCAATCAATGCAACCATTGTACGCTTCAGATTTGTGCCAATGAAAATCAGAATTCTTGCTGTTACAAACTTACATAGTCCAGAAAGTAATTGCACTTCTAAGAAATGCACTTATGACCCACCATTTTCTAGCCCAAGAAACAAGGGAAAGAAAAAGATCTGCTTATCACATGTGACATCTGAGATCAGAACATATACTCAGCACAAAAACAAGCATGGATTATCACACACGAACATGAATAAACAAGATCCTAGATCTGCATTATCATTATCAATTGCCATTGCTTACAAGACAAAAATCAATCTCAAGACCCAAAATAAAAAGAAAAAGAAAAAAGTTTCAGATCAACCTTGAAACCCAAAAAAAGTCCATAATTCTAAAACCAATTGAAGATCCAAAGAATAGAACTTACTCCACTGGCAATAATCACACCAACAACAACAGGCACAAGAGCGCCATAAGTAACCCAAGCTTCCCTCTTGAAAGTCATCAAGTAAGCAAAAACAGCAGTAAAAAAAGGTGTAGTGGCCCCAACAGCCTGGTTAAACGACACAGGCAAGTACCTCAAAGAAATATTGCCACCAACAACAGACCCACAAAACACAACACTCAAAGTTGCAATCTTTAACAACTGGGGTTTAGATTTAACAACTTGCAAAGGCACAATCTTGAAGAAAACAATAGATAAGTAACTAAGTATAGCGCAAGCTGACATGTGGCACATTGTGAGAAAGATTGGAAATCTAAATCCATAGTTTGATAGTAAGAGCTTGTTTAGAAGCAAAACACCAATGTTTGATGAGTACCAGAGGATTATAAGACTAGCTATGAAAAGGGCTTGTTTCTTAGATGATGACATTGTTGGGTTTTGCTTAGTTTTGTAAAGGCTGATCTGTGTATCTCATTTGAGCTTCATCAATGGCAGTTTTGGGTGTTCTGTCTTCTGTTTCCAGTGTGTTTCTTTTTTTTTGATTCGGTGAGGTGGGTTTTGTCCTTTTGTATTATGAGATGGGATACGTGGGATAGTGAGAGTGTGTGCGTGGTGTGGAATTTTTCAGAATGGAAGGTGCAAAACATGGAGAATTTGGTGTCCCGTAATTTTTAACATCGAACTATTCTATTGTAAGATCGAATCTAGAATGAACATAGATGGAATATTGTAAGAGATCCTCCCATCTTGTTGGCAAATTTGGCTAGAAATGATTTTAGTTTATAGTGGTATAAATTGTTCTATTGTTGAATACCGAGTCTTAACTGCGAGTAGATTGGATGACATCTCTGTATCTTCACATCCTAGGTGAAAATATTCTAAATTTGGTCTCTATTGATATGAAAGATTGAAATAGTATGTCTTTTGTTTATGTAACCACATTTATTTTTTTTAAAAAAAATTAAGGGAATAAAAATGCCCCTTTTAATTAGGCATTGAGACCTTGAGTGAGAATTGTAAACGGGTTGTTATAAAACCATTATTCATCTAATAAATTGATCTAAAACTTAATCAACTTAAATCGACTTGGATTAAAGAAAACATAGGAGTGACTTCACTTGACTTTGTTAAAAAAAAACTCTCAACCCATTAACTTTTTTTAAGATTTTTTTTATCAAACGATATCATTTTATTTTTTTTAAATTTTTTTATCAAGCTAGGTTGATCATCTCAACACATCGTCTTGAGTTTTATAAGTATGACTGTAACAAAAAAAGTATGGGCGGACGAGGAGGTGTCGCCTTTGTTGCAAATATATGATTCACAATTATTAAACTTGACTCGAGGTCGACCTAGCACAACTCAGGTAAGTTGACCCAAGCTAACAAAAAAATTATTTAAAAAAAAAAGATTAAAAAAAATCAATGGCAATTTCCACCTTATGTACAAGGTTGAGCGTTGGGATTTGATGACGGGTTGACCCTCCAGGTCAACTCCGAGATGATTTTTCTAGACCCGTATCAGGGTAGAGGATTGTTGGCTAACTCTCAAGTTGAATTATCGGGTTAGATCAAGTTCAATAAGATATAATTATTTATATTAGGTAAATTATTGTAAATTTTTTTTATAAAAAAACAAACAAACTAAAAGAGATTTATGTTGCTTTTCATATAAAAAAAAATGGTATCACATTGTTATTACATAAAGATCGTAAATTCAAATGTTACATGTAATATTTAAATCATGTAAATGGAAACAACATGGTAAAAATGAACTTTTGTTTTATTAATTAATTAAAAAAAACTAAAGGAGGAGGTTAACCGTAATTTTTTGTTTTGTTTTATTTATGTTTTCAATCTTATATTGAACTTTATATTTGTTTTGATTTGTTTTTTATAAAATTATCCTGGTCTTGTGATAATTTCTTTAAATCTAGTTTTTTTTTCAATTTCATCGTTCAATATTAGGTTTATTGAGAATTGAACTTCATATATGTTTTAATTTGTTTTTTATGGTGTTATCCTAGTTTCATGACTTGGGTCACTAGTTAACTCAAGTTTACTTAGGTTTTTTTTTCAATTAATTTTTTTTTCAATTTAATCCTTCAATATTGAGTTGATTGAGAATTGAGTTTCATAATTTGTTTTTATTTTTTTATGGGGTTACCTGGGTCTCATAACCCGAGTTACGATTTTACTGGGTTAACCTGGGTTGACTCGGGTTTTTTTGGTTTTTTTAATTGATTTTTTTAATCTCATCCTTCAATATTAGATTGATTGGGATTTAAGTTTAATAATTTGTTTCAATCTTCTTTCCAATGAGTTATACTGGTCTCATAACCTCGATTGTGAATTTGGCAGATTAACTTGGGTTGACCTAGTAGATCTCATTTGTTGTCGTCTTTATATTAAAAAAAAAAATATTGTCTTGAATTTTTTTAGTTAAATTATTTTTTTACCGGTTGTCTTTGGACTTACCAAGTCAACCGGGTAACATTGGACCAACCTTTACATAGTTTAATATTTTTTTTACTATAAAACACATAGCATTGTCGATTTTTTTATGTTTAAATAAAATTTGATCCGACCAAAGTTGTGTGGGGAAATAATCTAGTAACTTAAGTAACAAGATTAGAAGTTCTGAATTATTTTAAGAGAATTAGTCAATGACTATTTTATGTAGGGCAAAAAAAAGAAGAAAAGACACTCT
>Ga0307511_10007526_pt1 | contig 10950 bp, 10 predicted proteins | sample 13_EM_MG_FD_200266 | JGI IMG/M metagenome (GOLD analysis project Ga0307511, IMG submission 200266) | Populus trichocarpa ectomycorrhiza microbial communities from riparian zone in the Pacific Northwest, United States - 13_EM | ecosystem: Host-associated > Plants > Roots > Unclassified | place... | reverse complement strand
TGTACAGCCTGATGGCAAAATGTTTGATACCCCTGCATAAAAGGCCGTGTATGCAGCGCGCTTGATTCAGATTCAACGCGGCTATCATATTTTTGGTGAATATGTTTCACTTCTCCTTAACCAACGTGAAATCTCATGCCTTCATGATCATACAGTGACCTCGTGCTCCCATACAGTGATCATACCAAGCTGCTTACATATTACTTTACCTTCTATCATGTCAGCCCAACTTAATATCTCCCGAGCCGAGCTTGATACCCTTCTAGCAGAAGATGCAGCTACCGATACCCCAGCAGCTACCGATACCCCAGCAGCTACCGATACTCTAGCAGATGTGTGGGCATATATGAAGCGGCCACTTCATAAAAGATATCCGGATTTGATTAATATGCGTGAGTCAGTTGATACGGTGAAGCAGGCGCTGGCAGATGCATTATGTAGGAGGGATCTGGAAAGAGATTCCCAAGTCACTGCTGGAGAGTCATTATACCTCTATTCCCCGTCGTGTAGCAGCTGTCGTTAAAGCAGAGGGGTGGTATACCAAGTGTTAGGAGGTTGTGTATGTAGATATATTGTCCATTCCTTCATTGTTCATAACTGTTGCTCACGCTCTTGTTGCTCATTGTTCACTATGCACGGACAGTCTCAATATTCGCGCTAAACCAAAAATAATTGCGCTTAACCTATAATATGCACGCTAAAGCTACAATATGCGCACTAAATGCAAACCCTTATGCAGGGGGGTATCAAACATTTTGCCACCAGGCTGTATGTACATAAATTGCGGAAATAGATGGAATATGTACAGTATATCCCCGCTTCCGAGGGGCTTGTGCCAACCAGACTAGGTACAGTATGTATCCTAGCCTTGCTTCCAATGACCAAGCGACCAAGCGACCCAGCGACCCAACCTCTCCATGTTCAGAGCGTGGGTTCGAGGCTACGTAGTCTACCTAGCTCCGGGGATCCCAGGTCATTCGCATAACATACGCGCGCACTGATATACAGTTCATACTTAGATACTGTACCTAACTACCCCGCATCATGAAATTTATTCCTTGAAAATATACTGAACTTTAACGTCTGGATTTTAACAGCCTCTTTTAACCAGCATCTATATCAACTACGCGCGTCCGGCCACCGAATGTCAACATGCCGGAGCCCGAAGGCGTAAATCACTTGGGTGTTGGTCTTGCATCGAATCCTGAGCAACCCTCCAAAATAATCACTTCAAGCTATCAATCTTGCATTCGAGGCTTCCAGCGTCTGGACAGTGTACTTCGCACTGCTCCAGCCACGGCCCTGATGTCTACGGAGGAGCTGCAGCGGACACAAGTGTCTCTGCGTGAACAGATTGGGCGGTTCAAGTTGTGGGCTGGGAATTCTGGGGCACACAGAAGCGGCAGAATGTCGCTTGACTATCGTATGAGGGAAGCCTTGCATATCCATAGCCAGGTTGTGCAATTGTTGGAAGATATGGAGCATGCTTTAAAAGAAGGTCAGAATAGCCAAGCCGCGAAACATAAAATCTCAACTGACCGGTGAATGCCAGAAGTAGCTTTGGAAATCATAGGTAGCCAACCCAAAGGCCAGGACTCCACCATAGAATCTTCTGGCTATGATTCATTGCCAGCGTCAGATTCAGATGATTCATCGCCTGAATGCAATGCGGATGACGCGCTGTTTGATGAGGAACAGCTTCCATCCACCAGTGATCTTGAATATGCGATGCTTGATATTGATCATGTGCTCAAATGTCTATACAGATTCTCAACGGTACTTTATCAGGCGGTTCCAGCGAACCGTATTCACAAATGTGCCTCGATTGACGTCAAACACTTTGAGTTTTGGGACATCCAGCATGCAGTCAACAAGTTTCCAAATGCGCCAGAGGCTTTGCAGAAGCGCCTTGGACGAGCAAACACCAAACGACGTCAGCTGCTCATATACAATGAACGTCACCACAAGAAAATCGGTCAGTTCATTGGTGCCATAACAGCTTTAGAGCTGCTAGGACCAGTGGAAAAAACTCAGGAGGTCGAACTAGAGGGCACCCAACCGAATACTTTTCCGGTGAACAAGCAGGGACTAGAAGAACCGATTCGAGCTTCAGGCACCGTACTTAACGTAACAACAGCAACTACCTTCCGTGCAAAGAACAAGGCTGCTCCAAAGCTCGAACCACTACTAGAGGATCTAGACCGGGAGTCTGATAATGGTACCGCACAGTCACAAACCTCGTACGCAAGCTCATGTGCAAGCCACCATGGGCTTGATGGCTACAGGCTCTCCCTGCCAGACCCCCCACATGCTGAGGAGGTTGGGTTTGATGATGGGCCTTTCTTATGCCCGTATTGCCATGATATGGTTTGCATCAAGAATTCAAGATCATGGAAGTAAGTTGATGTTGGTGGCATATATATCTATACGTGCGCACTGCTTATTTGGTCTATGTAGGCACCACGTATTTAGTGATATTATGCCATATGTCTGCACATTTGCAAGCTGTCCGAGGCCTGGTCATTTGTATGGAAGTCGTAGCGAATGGTTTGAACATGAATTACAGACGCATCGCAGAGAATGGTATTGTGAGGCTTGTAGCCTAACATTTGGAAATAAGAAGGGCATCATCAAGCACATGGGAGACAAACACAAGGGAGAGTTGCCAGAATCAGAATTCTCGGCTGTCGCAGAGTGGTCTGAAAGGGTACAGAGCTCCAAGCAAGCATGCCCACTTTGCCCACGCAACCCTTACCCAACCAGGGAACATTTGGAACAATTTCATAGCAATGAGATTGTGGGAAGCATTGACTTTTCCACTACAGCAGAGCGGCTTCTCAGCGAGGATATTCCCTCTTCTCCTTGCTTCCTGTTCAAAGCTGAGATTGGGTACGAAACTATGGGGGACGCACACAAGGAAGAGTTGCCAGAATCCAAATACCCGGCTATCGCAGAGTGGTCTGAAAGGGTACAGAGCACCAAGCAAGTTTGCTGCCTCTGTCCAGATGAACCTGATATAACCCAGGAACATATTGAGCAATTTCATAGCAATAATATCAATATTACGGGAGGCATTGACTTTTGCACCACAGCAGAGTGGCTTCTCCACCAGGATACTCCCTCTTGCCCCTACTGCCCGATTAAAGTTGAAATTGAATACGAAATGACCCAGCTGCGGCGCCATCTCGGATACCACTTGCAACAAATGGCCCTCTTTATCTTGCCCCGTCCAGCGGAGGATGAGCTCTTTATAGGCAAATCTGAGATGGCTTATAGAGGCGACTCCGAGTCTGAAAGCCGGTCTGAGCCGAATAGCAATATGGATATAGTGGCTGAAGAACCAGGTATGAAGACTACATACGTGGATGGTGTGTTGAAGTGCATCTGTGACCCAATGATAGCTGACGTGGAGTTCACCACCCCCCAGGCGTGAAGTTTTGTCTGGATAAGATGTTGGAATTCGTACAGGCTCATGACCTGAAGCGAATTCTCGGTGAAGATTTGACCGACGAACAGTTGCGGCAACAGCTATTGCCACAAGCAAAAATTGCTGCAAACTTGCCCATTAACCACAAATTTGTTAATCGAGAACTTGCGATGGATCTCGCCATATTGAGTCTCTACGACCTGGTTGTGCTCATTGGTGGGTCACCTTCCAAAATTGGAGGTAGTAGCAATGTCACTGACCCGATTGTGCCTTTAGATGACTCTATCTCCATGGAGTTTGAAGAACATGGGAGGCGTAAATTGGCCGTAAAGCGCTTTCTTTCCTTCATCACAGAGATTTACGGAGCGGTTTCCAATGAAGAGCGTGGTATCCGAGCCATTCGTTTCCTCAATGGCGACGATGATCTGGAAGCAGACAACATCATGACATCCGAAGAGATCGACAAAGTCATTGATAACCATGAATTTGAAGGCTTGACGAGAATTGGAACCGGTCTCATGCAAAAGATACTCAAGCCTTTCGTTTTTGATGACACTGTGAAATGGGACAAGAAGAGCGGAGAGGCGAGGAAGCTCAAGCAACTCGGGCGACCTCTCTTGATCATGGTTATCACAGATGGAGCTGTATGTCCTCATCCTTTCATGCACCCACACATGATACATGATCTAACTCGCAATCCTCTTAGGTCGAAGGAGAGCCCCCTTCCCGCCTCAAGCAGGCAATCCAGAGTGTCGTTGACTCCCTTAAGAGGGACAACTTTGATCCCAAGACTACTAAAGGTTAGTGCCGTGATCTATAAGATTGAATTCCTGATTCGAGCTACTAACGTTCGGGCAAGCTATTGCATTCCAATTTGCTCGGGTCGGGAATGACCGCGATGCGAAAAAATTCCTGGAACACCTTAATAACAAATCCACGGTTAAGGATTATGTTAACACCTTATCAGGAGGAGATCTCATGGAAATTATGGGAATGAGATCCAAAAATCAAGGACTCACTGAGAAGCACCAGCGACGGGTATGTGATGCAACACAATGCATCCACTCCATACCGTTGAGCACCCATTTTGACTGATGCGTGCTCTAGATGATCAAATTACTGCTTGGCCCTATTGATTCAAAATACGGCCAAATGGAGTCAAAGGAGAAGAAGCCGAAGCCGTCACTACTAGATACTGGCTATAACTCCGCTGATGATTTCGATGATGAGGAAGGTGAAGAGGAGGATTGTGAAGAGGAGGAGGAGGAGGAGGAGGAGGAGGAGGAGGAGGAGGAGGACGATGAAGACGACGATAATGACAGCCCTGCCAATCAGAAGTAAACTAACCAGAAGCAAGACAATCAGAAGCAAGTCAATACCACTATAACACTGGAGTCATCAATGGTAATGGCGGTTACCTATGGAAACGGCGGTATTGACCCTTAGATTTAGGTGCAGAGAGCTGTGGTGCCTATTCCTGGATGATGAATCAATGGAGCTCGGAGACCGGGGCCAGCGGCTCCGGGGCGTCTGTCTATTTGGTACAGCCTAGCATTCTTACCTACAGCTGTGGCCTATCTACCTCAGTATGTTTGTTGGCTGCCTGTCCTGAATAACGTATTTGAGTGTGGGGTGCCTTAATTGTTGTCCTCAATATCACATCCATATTGTAAACCTGCACGTGTAGGGCGTTCTTGATTCTGATCTCGGTGTAAATGATGCCGACAAATATAACTTTTGGGATTAATTAGATCATTACATACCCGTCTACATACATACACACATACTTATATAGTGACAAAGTGTGAGGCAGCGGAGTGTTGCAATAGGCAGCGCAAGGTAGAGCGGATCTTGAGCCCAATGAGATAGAGATCGATAGAGCAGATTGGTAATGTGCGCAGTGGACGGTGGACAGTGGACAGTGGAGCAAAGCTCGTAGTGTGTACGGGTGATGCGAGTGTGAAGGATTGCTTGTATAAAGAGTGGAGGATAGGGTGCCAAGGCGGGCTTACCGGTGTGTGTACAAGAAATTTCAGGGTAACAGCCAGTAGGGCCCGTAATCTATCAGCCAATCAGAACAAGAAAAAAAACACAAGCAGGGGAAGCTGATTGCATGAATATATAGAAAGAGGTGATATCGTGATAAGGTCCAGAACGAAAAAGCAAGAGGACCCAGCCGGCTTAGATAAACAATGAGTTTAGGGTAACTCGAGTGTGAATGTGCGTTCCAACACATAGTGCATAATCCCTAGATCACCAACCTTCCGCAAAAGTTTTCTCGATATCCCAATCTTGCTCTCAATTTCAATCTCACGCAGCTTCCCTTGCAGGCACCAATACTAATTTGAATATTAATTATACTGTACTATACATGTGAACCAGACCAGTCCCACAAGCGCTCATGCGCATGCCCTCTCCCCATAATACCTTAAGTACATATATATACTGTATGTATATATGTCTATAGAGTCAGGGAAATTGTAATGGGCAGGAGGAGAGTTGGTTCTGTATACCACCGCTGAACATATCTCCCCCCTCTCCTCCCCACCGCTAGGTTTGCCAATACAAAATATAATCGCAATAGATATGTAAGTAGTCAGCATGTCACTGCTCGGTTACAATTGTTAGAACTCTAAAACGCCACTATATTTAATTTGGAAGTGACTACTCTATTGACTTTAGCCCGAGTCCTTTCTAGGTTAAGCGGTCGCTGTTTACGGTATCTTATCCCGTGACTAGTATGCTAGAACGAAATATGTTTATTTGGTATGGAGGACCGCTAGGTTGCAGTATATGCTTCAAATGTAACGGATATATATGCTCAGGGCCTGGATTCCGCAAATGCCCAGGCCGTTGCGAGATTAGGGATTTTCGCACTTGCCGTTAATTTGCGACACACAAGAATGTTCACCAGCGCTTTGCCTGATCACGCCCTTACCAGGGCCAAACAAAATTGCAACTCTACAACATCACAGTCCTCACCAGCGCTATGTCAGTTGCAGAAGATAACGCCGGTATCGCGGTCTAGATTAGTTTCATCCCCTAGGTTCCGCCCCGTCCGCACACGTATTTGAAGAATTCTCTGGTGCTGCCCGTACCAGGTTTGAAGAGTATTTGCATATATAATACGCAACAGGTCTCGCTTGACCTTTGAGATAAGGCATTCCAAACTTGGAGACCCCAGCAGGTGATTTACCAGCACTTAAGCTGCGATGGAAGGCATTAAATCAATAGAGCTGCGCAATGTTGTGTTGTATTTCATTGCTAGCAAGAATAATAATAGGAAACGAGTGGTTTTGGGGCTTGATGTATTCGATGTTATCGCACATGTTCGTGATGCTTTACTACATGTAAGAAAGAATAAGCCTATGCTACCATTAATGAAAAGTATCATGAAATTACTCGCATTGAGCAAGAGGAGGATAGAGGACTGTGCATTTCTCATGTATATATTATGTATAAAACAATAGACTTTATTCTATAGCCCGGACACATATGCCATACCGGAACAGTCCCATGACCAGAATCCGTGCCCATCAATAATCCCGTAGCTCTATCAGTATAAGTACCCACCGTGTCTTCCCTCTTTCAACCCAAGTCTTGGTGATGGCGCAGTTTGTGGTCGACTCTCATAGTTTATACAGCCAAGATATGAACTCTGGAATGAACGGTTTGTTCTTTTAAGTCGACATAAGCTTGGGGCCCATAATAGTGGAAAACGAGTGGTTTTGGGGTTTGATGTATTCGATGTTATCGCGTATGTTTATAATGGTTTACTACATATAAGATAGAATAAGCCTATGCTACCATTAATGAAAAGTATCATAGAATTAATCGCATTGAGTATTTATTATGTATATCTTATGTATAAAACAATAGACTCGATTCTGCCTTCATACGTATGCCCGGACATATATATGCCATACCAGAATGGCCCTGCAATCCTGCAACTGCCCAGGCCATACCGGTATGGCCTGAATCCCGGAACATATATATGCATGTAGCGGGAGTAGATAAGTATACTGTAACGGTTTCCCAGACACATAATACACAAGCAAGCCTGCCTAAGCTAGGTATATATGTATATTCCAGTTATTTGTAACGATTGGAGATTCAAGAGCAGAGAGTATGTATCACTTGCCTCTTCTGGCTATTAACGTCCTGAGGTTTATTCTTGGGGAACTCGGCGATTTAGATTTCGCAAATGCAGACTGGTTAATCGTACAAACTATTCTTCTTGACCTCTGGTAACGACACATCACCCCCCAAATCGATTTCTCCTTAGCAACCTCCTTCATGACTTTAACTCGTTAGGTTAGGGCTCCGGAAGTAGAACCGGAATCAGCGCGCCCTGTAATGTAAGTTCGTGCAGCGCTTGTTTGGTATATATCCCCGTCTAGGCTGAACTGAAATTCTTTTTCTCTCCGTTCCTCATCTCTTCTTCATTCGGGATTGGGATGTTGCTCTCAGCTCATCTATCTTCTATCTTGCTGCGCGCAGTGTAATTGACAGTCGATCTCAGGTCGGACAGCTTCAGATTCCCCATAGAAAGGCCATCGAGTAACCCTCCGACCCTAGCGCATCTTCTTATTGCTGACTCGATCATGGGGGGTCTCTCACCTATAGCATTTGTCGGGTGCGGATTATGTGAGGTAGCGAGGTTCGAGAATACGATCATTTCCTATTCGAGTTCTGCTGTCTTTGGTTCTTATTGACGAATGTTTCAATAAGCTCATTTAGATTCACGGCTAGAGAAACTGTATGTACAGTATAATGCTGGTGGCTCGCTCAATTCATAGTAGGCAGGCGCATATATGATCCTCATGCCCTCTTTTCAGCGGACGCATGAGAGCAGTCAGTAAATGCGACTTTCCAGAATGCGCATGCCGTGTAGCTGCAGGTGAGTTCCGTTATTCACCGCGGGGACCGTACCCTTGACCTCGTCATATGTATAACCACCGCAACTGGCTAGCGCTTCTCCCATAGCCGGATTTGGAAACCCATTTTGCACAGGCGGCAATACCAGGGTATGGAAACGGCAATCCGATGGAACTCGCTAGGTTGCGGTAATCCTCAATGCGCCAATTTGGGCTCTAAGAGATATTAATATCAGCGCCCATCTACCGCTCATCGAGAAACCTCTCGGCACAACATATCATACCTTCCGACTTGTTCTACTACCCCATGATTGGTATTTGCCACCGCGCCGCCTGCATCTTGGTCTCCCTTACCATTGGAGTTTCCTACCAAGTTATTCACCTACAGTTGTTTCTCTTCCGGCTTTCTTTCTCTTCGGATACTGGGCGGGTACGTATACCAGGGTAACTTGATCTTGCTCGTTTCTCTGCGAGGCCAGATACTATTGTGCTCCACCATAGCGACTTCTAGCAAATATGTAAGTGAGCATCGATCGTCGTGCATGAGCGCTGAGAAGCGCCTGGTTCTACATCTTCGAGACGGTGGGCTGGAGGTCGGGAATTTGCCGTATGTTGGCGTTATGGAACCGGAGGGGTCTGGTGAGTGGAGTTTAGTGCAGAGACAAATAGGTAAATCGAGATATTGGGGAGTGCTGGCAGCAATGTATCCTTTGGCTTGGCATTGTTGCTGCAACGGTACTCTGCAGAAACGACCCAATAGACCCAAGGGTGGCATGGAATTGCAGCCTATTGATTAGTGGCCATCCCACCAATTATTGTATCATAGGGAAGGATTAGCTGCGAGTATTATTTATTATCGGACATTCGGTTGATATTGATGGGATTGAGGGTAACCACGTTGTAGGGCAGATTGCAAGTTATTACTTAGGTACGGCAAGTTCAAGTAGAAATACGCATTTAGTAATTGGTCAAATTAATATAGTGAAGGTATTGTTGTGGCATGGTGAAATTCTGTCCCATGCCTATTTAGAGGGCCAGACCAGTGGATTTAATACCCTGTGTTCTCTCTCACTACAGTATATATTCATACACGATCTGTTGATGGCTGAGTGGCTGGTCCAGACATCAACCAATAATTCGTCGCGCTACATGTGTATAGTACTCTCGTGCAAGTCAACACCACCAACACATGGTGCAGAAAAAGTAATGTAATAGAAAAACGTTAACTCTGACAAACTACCACATTGCAAACAACCTCCGATATCTGAATCTATGGACGAAGTATACTGTATTTTCTTCGCCCCTGTCTATAATTACTAACGAACCTTATGTTACCACAGCTCGAGTATAGCCAAAATGATGGCTTGCATATCATTGAGAATGGGGAGAAAACTCTCTTGCTAAGTACGTGGTTCTAGATCCAGAAGATGGATTGATAATGCTGACTTGATATACTAGTATTATCACTGTGCATGGCCTTGCAGCTAACCAAGTATATACTTGAATCAGGAAGGCCCCTAATAATGAGAATACAGAATTTGGCAGGCTGAATGACAAGGGAGAACGGGAGCTTATATGACTGAAACACCTTCTGCTGGCTGTGATACCACGCACGAGAATTTTCAAGTATAACTATAGCTCAAGTTATCTTGTTATTGCACCAAAAGAGAGTTTGCACTCACTTGCAAAAGGGCTGGCCAACACAAGTTGCAATTGGAGGAACAAAGAGAATACAGGCAAATGACCCTTCATTTTCATCGGTTATAGCTTTTGTGGAACCGTAATACAGGGGGTATGACTCTTACCTATGTATATGGGAAAGATCACTGCTGATATATATATGTTCTGGGCCGTTCCGGGATTCAGTTGCAGGATTGCAGGCCGTTCTGGTATGGCATATATGTGCCAGGGCATACTTATGAAGGCAGAATCGAGTCTATTGTTTTATACATAATATATACATAAGAAATACTCAATGTGATTAATTCTATGATACTTTTCATTAATGGTAGCATAGGCTTATTCTTTCTTATGTAGTAAAGCATCATGAACATGGGCGATAACATCGAATACATCAAGTTTTAAAATCACTCGTTTCCCATTATTATGAGCCCCGAGCTCGTGTCGACTCAAAAGAACAAGGCGTTCATTCCAAAGTTCATATCTCCGCTGTATAAACTATGAGATAAACAACAGTTGAATTTATGGAGCCCAAGATCATGGTATCAATCATAGAGATACGCTGTGTGGATGGAGTACGGTATCATCGTGGCCTATTTCTTATAATTAGTTAGTGTATGCGTCGTTATCTTGCCGACAGCAAGCACCACTCCAAGGAATTTTTTTTATAGAAAATAAAAATAAAATAAATCCAGTCTAAAAAAGCAGCAACAAATTAGCCATTCCCTGCTACCCGCCCTGCGAGTAGAGGTAATGGCTAATAGTGAGCATATTTCCCTCAGCACTTTTGTGTGCTGCCACCAGCTTATCGTGGAACGGCCCTTTGGATCACTCCGGGGTTCGAACCCGCGTCTATTCGGGCACAAGAAGGTGTAGTAAACTCCCTGAGTCGACCACCAACTGCGCCATCACCAAGACTTGGGTTGAAAGACGGAAGACACGTTGGGTATTATATTGATAGAGCTA
>Ga0307511_10007525_pt1 | contig 10950 bp, 10 predicted proteins | sample 13_EM_MG_FD_200266 | JGI IMG/M metagenome (GOLD analysis project Ga0307511, IMG submission 200266) | Populus trichocarpa ectomycorrhiza microbial communities from riparian zone in the Pacific Northwest, United States - 13_EM | ecosystem: Host-associated > Plants > Roots > Unclassified | place... | reverse complement strand
TAGGAATAATTTTAGGTCAGACTTTTGATGATATTTTCAGCATTGTAGCCGAATTTTGGTTGCTCAATCTTGGTTCTTGATTGAACTTTCAACTCTTCAAAGAATTGATCATTCTTTATTGTGAATTTATACTTCCTTTGCTCATCTCCAGGTGTAGGCACTGTGATCTAGTTGGTTTATAGTCTTGTTGCCTTGGAGCAAGTCTTCCATTGTGATAAGCTCATTCAAATCTCAACAAACTTGGGTTAGATTGATCTTAGGGTCGCGAATACCATTAAATTCCACTAGGGTTCGCATCACTTACATATAATTGGCTCTGAGTAGGTGTTCAAGACAAAACTGAAACCTAATGGATCTTTAGACGAACTAAAGGCTTGTGTTGTTGCAAAAGGGTATCATCAAATTGATGGGATTGACTACACTGAAACCTTTTCTCTAGTTGTCAAACTAGACACTATAAAAATGATTATTAGCGCACCACTAGTTCAAGGATGGCCTATTCAATAATTTGATGTAAAGAATACATTTTTGCATGGTAACATCACCGAAGACATATATATGGAACAACCACCAGGAATGGAGGATGTATCTGCAAATTACAAAAGGCTCTCTATGGACTTAAATAAGCTCTGCGTTACTGGTTTGATCGTTTCAACACATTTCTCCTTGAATATGGATTTATCAGTAGATGGAGTGATAAGGTGAGTCAAAATATGAGAGAAACAAGGTTGAACACTCACACTCTGTTGTTAGCAACATTGTCTAAATAAGTGGAGAAATGTTGGGGGAGAAAGAGGTTCAAAAGGCAACAAACTCTAGCCAACATGGTAGTCTAAACTGATAAGGAAACAGCACCTACAAGAGTGATTGATTTGCAATCAAAATCTGCCTTCAGAGAGTATACAAGAACGGAGTTCTAGTCTTGATGCATAATATGCAGATCATTCACAAAGATAAGGATAAGACTTACCTTGCGTAAACAAATGAGAGGTGTTAACGTATGTTACATACATATATACATATAAGTAAACCTCTACTGTAATTTGATTTAGTGTTCATGTTAATAAAAAAAAAAACCAACAACACAAATGTTGTTGTTTCTTCCCTTTTTTTTTCCCAAAACAATCTCTACAAATTAAGTCTCTCTTCTGTAACTGCCATATGATTAACACAAATCTTCAAATGGGACTTGCTATTTTGCCACTTATTTCCCATGCCCCTTGGTGTTGCAACTTCTCTTAAGGAACCAACTAGTTTAAATACTCGTTGTAACTTCCAATGTAACTTACAACGAACTTCCTTGGCTTCCACAATTTCCTTAATAATGTTACTTGGCAAATATAGGACACAAACAATCCCGACTACTATCCTCCTACTATCTTTTGAATGTTAGTAAATAATTCAATAGGATAGCATACTTCCTTCACTATATTTTCCAAATTTTTTACTTGCACAATAATATAGTGAAAAGTTTTAATTGGGAAAAGGAGCTACTAGGTGTAAAATGCATGACTTGTCACACAACAAATAATCACTACCAGAAAATTATCAAATAGCAATCGAATTAGCAATAGAAAATTTTTTGTCAATCATTTCCAATGACAATACCAATAGAAAAATTGCCATCAAAATCTAATGAAATTACATACAGAACTTCTTTTGTCGGTAATTAATGATGAAATTGATGACAAAATAAAAATAATTAATAAATCAATAAATATTTATCAGTGATTCCGTCAGTAAAATGACATGTGATTATTTGCTAACATAATTAGGGAATTACTCCGTCGCAAGTTTCCATTGATAATTCTAGTAGTAAATTTAGAAGTGTTATAACTAATAAGAGCCTCATCCCTCTTTTCTTCTTCTTCTTTCTCTTTTTCTTTCACTACAAAAACAACAACACCTCCCCTTTATTTTACCACAAATCTAAGCCCCATCCTCACATGCATCTAGAAGTGTTATAACGGGTATTTCATCAATAGATATATCTTTTATACTGAAAAGTATGTAGACGGTAGAAATACCTATAATAATAGGGTTTGTGTTAAGGATCAACTTTCTACAAGTTTGAATTTGATTATTATGGCAAGTTAGAAGAGTTTATTGAATTGCAATATCATTAGGTACAAAATACAGTCTTTTTATCCAAATGTTATTGATATGATACTAATAGAGAAATTAGAGTAGATCCTCATCATGATTTGGTCAAAATTAATAAAAGAGATAAACTTAACAACATTAATGATATTTTTGTATTTGGCAAACAATGTCAAAAAGTATATTACAAATACACTCATTCCTTTAGAAATGATAGTAACATAGTTCATTGGTTATATGTTATGAAAACCAAACCTATGAGTCATGTCCAAATTGTTAAAGATTATAACGATAAAGTAACTGGAGGAGAAAAAATGTTTTAACTTGATGAGTTAGGTGACCCCTATCGAGTGGCTTCATCTATCAAGTTAGAAGAAAATTTAATTTTTTTATGTCACTAAGAATACTTATGCTTATGTTGATTTTGACAAGTTAAATTATATATTAAGTACCAGTGAACATATATAAGTGGATGAAGATGAAAAGACCAAACAACTTTAGTTTAACGAAAATGATGATGGACATGAAGATAATGAAAATGAACATAAGGAGGATTCAAATTAAAAAGGATTTTAATATATTTTAGATATAAAACATCATTGTGTAATTAAGATATTTGTTTTTGTTTTATAATGCATTATATTTTTTACATTTATCAAACATTTATTGTTGTGGTTATGGTCTTAATGAATAAGTTGTTAAATAAGTTATGTTGTTGTTGTTTAGTTAGCTTAGATAAGGATTATAATCAATGTATAAGAAAAGAAATTAACTTCAATGATGGTATCACTAGCAGAAATAATTAAAATTATAAATAATTAATTATCGGTGAATCCGTTAGTGATTTACAATAATGGTAAATTAATGACAGACTCACCAATTAAAGTTAAATGGCTGGAGAATTATATAGAGTTTGGTAAGAAATGCATGAAATTAGAATCGACTGATAAATTGATTGACGGAGTAAAATCCATCGGTGAAATTTATACTCACCGATGGACTCTAAAATAGTTGGAGAATGACATAGAGTTTGGGTTAGAATTCATGAATTTGGTTTGACCGACAGAAATACCAATACATGAAAATTCATCGGTGAATTTAGGGGTTTTAAGAAAATTTCAAAAATTCTTGAAATAACCAACAAACTCACAAAGGAATTCAAAAACATTTGTTGATGAGTCCATCGATGCTTTACTGACATGGTAAATCACTGATGAACTCACCAACATAATATTCTATCGGTGAATTTAAACCCAAATATGTCAAACAATCCCAAATTTTCCCCCATTTCCCTCCCTCTCTCTTCTACTAATGGTCGGGGTTCTCTCTAGAATCTACTTTAGATAACTCAACCTAACATCAACGATGGTACTATTAGATCAAAAGATATTAGAATGAAGTTCAAAAAGATAAAGATGCATTCTTGCTTCTGATGGGATAAGTAGTTACACATTAAGTAAGACATTTAATCAAGCAATCTATGTACCAAAAACTAAGGTTTGCGCATAGAAAATCAAAATTATAACATTACCTAAATAATTTCTAAAATTTCTTTACAATAATCAATCATTCATGAAGAAAGTAACTTAAAAAAATAGCTATATTTTTCATAAAGGTGATTTGGTTGTATGTTCTAAACTACGTATAAATGTATGAGACATTACAATCCAAAAGAAGCACCAATGAGCGTATTCATGATCACCTGAAATTCCCCAAACTCATGACCACATCTCTCACAAAGACATGTGTTAAGGTGTTAGCTGTCATAAAAGGGAGACACTTCCTACAATACTTGCCTTCAATGAAAAGTGATTCAAACAAAAGAAACCCCAACATGTTCTGTTTATATTTATCATGATCATGGATGCAACACAGAAGAGTGTCATGCACTCATAAAAGAGATAAAAAGATTGATCTTCAAATAATACCTAAAAGAATTTATGAAGAATAAGATATAATATGATCAAACACGAAACAATTATCATGATACACTACCTTAGATAAGATAAATCTTAGATATCATATATCTATTGCCTTTTGAATTTTCAAAAAAAAAAAAAATAGTGCATCTCTATGTCTCCAAAAACAAAATGTCTCCATGAAATTTCCATGGAAAAATCTCCATTGAATCTCCATTATATCTTCAGGTGCTCGTGATCAACTGTATTCAGGTCTCCATGACCAATTGTTTCTAAGTCCTTATGACTAATCATCTTTAGGTCCCTTTGACTACTTGTCTCTAGGTACCACGATAAATTGCCTCTAAAAGAAAAACAAAATCTCTTATGAATTTAAAAGTAGCAAATATTCAAAGGCATGCCTATAAAGGCAACATTTTTATGCATGGAGATAGGCAAAATTTTATAATGTAAGTACTTTATCCTCCTCTTTAGCTAGATAAAGTCTTTCAAACATGTATGCTTACAAGATTTTGGTTTGGACCGCAAAGTAGCCCACACCGAGGCTACACAATACAACCTTGGTCTAGGTTGCACATGTAGCCCACATCGAGGCTAGTATCACCTTGGTTTAGGCTGTCATGTACAACCTAGGTGGATCGAGCTACCATGTAGCTTGGTTAGGCTGATTTTTTTTAGCTCGACCAAGCTATCTTGTAACTCGATTGGGCTGATTTGCAGAGCCCAACCAAGCTCACCATCCTTTTTCTTTTTCTTTTTTTTTCTTTCTTCTTTTTCTCTTTTTTTTTTTATTATTATCTATGTCGACTCTTTTTTAAGCTACTACCAGATATGTCAAGTTGTACAAGCTACAGCTTCAACTATGACTTAAGTTAGGGCTACCGTAGTAGAAACTATCATGTAAATAGAATTGTCACCTTTCATGGTGAGCTACTTCAAATCTCTTCCAATATATGCTATAGCTAGTCACCCTCAACGGTAAGCCACAATGATGCAAGCTACATGTGACATGGGCAAGCTATCCTGTGTTATGAGTGAGCTATGAAATGAAGCTGCCACCTTTAAAATGGTGAGCTGCTCCAGATTTTTTCCAATGCAGGCTATATATTCTCATGTTTAGCGAGAGAGAACGGAGATATTTTTCTTCATTTGAACAACAATAAAACACACATCAACTATCTCTCTATCTACCTTTTTTTACACTATATTTTCCTAAAATATTCTAAACTAACTCAAGCATCGGAGGGTTATTTTGCAGATAACACACCCGTCCAACCTATTATTATCTGCAAAGAAAGCCCGGTCCAATGAAATTTTCTCAGCTTCATCACTAATGATTATCCAATGCTTTGGAATTTTTGTGATGAAATTGATAAAGGGGAATCTGATCAGGTTGGTGCGTCATATCAGAATCAGGGACAAAGTTCTAATGAACCAATTCCTGACAAGCAAGCTTCCAATGGACCAGGAAGAAGTGAAGAGGCTGTCCATGGTGGGAGGCCTATTGCTGTTAGGCCACCTCAACCAGTCCCTTATTAATGCAGTTGCTGTCAAGCCCTTGGAGTAGTAATCCACGCTTAGATGGTGTGTTCTACATACTCATTCTTTCTTTATAATTCGATTTCTTTTTCCTGGTTACTGACTAGTAAAGTTCACCTATTCTGTGGTGGTAGGCAACTATAATACAAAACTTGAGATACATGGGAGAATGGGTATCATCTGTCATGCTATTCTTAAGAACCGGGATCATGTCAAGGCAGTTCATCTTCAACATTATATGTTTCAAGCTTTAATCAGTATTTTCCGTTTCATCTGATTTAGAGAAGTGTGATTGATGCAATGCAATTAAACTATGGGGAGAAAGAAAACTAGCACTTGATAGTTTTGGTGTTTTGATTACGAGTCATTTTCTGTACTTGTAAACTTTAAGGTTTCAAACATTTTGCAGTTTCTGCAAGATAAGGACAGAGAATGTGAAGGAATTTCTGCAGAAGTATTGCGATGATAGAAGGCATCCAGATCCACTCTCATTCTTCTATGAAGCTCTTTTTGTTGGATTTGAGTAGTGGGGTGATGTTTTGAATAATGATGACTTCAACAACCCATCTCCACCAACTTCAGGTTACTATCTCTTTGCGTTAACTAGACTTCACATAACAATCCATTTATTTACTGTTGCGAACTCTTTAGAAATTGGTCAGAATTTCCTTAGCTTTCATAAATGAGCAAAAATTGAGTTTTTTGTATATGGCAATATCATAAGACTTGAAAGTTCAAATTTTAATAGGGGAACGACAAGCAACGAATCAGAGGGAGAGAATGAGATGAGAGAACAACTCGGAGCAATCTTGCACTACAGGTTCTAGCTGCCATCTTCACCCATAACAAAGGCCTCCTGCATTCGCATTATAATATAAAGATAAATGAAAACAAATACCTCTAGAGAACTGAAATTAACAATCTTCTAAGTGGTTTCTTAAGTACTAATTCAGTAATTTTTATGGGATTAAGGATTAGTACAGAGGGAAAGAGCAGGAAAGTTGACATTGAATGACTTAAGACAGTACTTACGTCTCCCTATTGAAGATGCGGCGAGGAGGTTGAACTTGTGTTCCACTGTAGTGAAGAAATATGGGAGAATCGATGGCTACACAGAGAGGTCTGAAATGCTGAGCAATTTTTGATAAGTTTGAAAAGATTCTGTTGATTGTGATTTTGTGACTGTAATCTAATGTACTAGCAAAATATTTACCAGTAGCTATCAGATTGCTTTCGTCTGATCTTTCCATTTATCCATACTTGAAGTTTACAAGGAACTACAAGGCATGCTCGTTTTAATTGTTTTAAATTTAAAGAATCACTATTAGGCTTCTACATGTATTTGTTAAATAGGACTTCTTTTGTCTGATCTCATTGTCTTTACACCATAGCTGGTCTCACAAAGTGAATGGGACCTGAGTAAAAGTTAGCAAAATTCCTCATTTCCAATGTTCTTGCGTGTCGCAACCTCATTCATTGGCAGAGTTTCTTACAACATTTAAGTCCGCTTCTTTATGTTTTCTTTGATAAGGCAGTAATTGGTGGATGTACCTGCAGCCTTAGTGAAGAGCCGGCCGTCTACGGCATTATCTTAATAGAAAACAAAGGAATCTTACACAAATGGCATAGGAAAATTCTTGCCATGGTATATACGTGAAAACCTAAAAATTGACCACCTCGGATTTTTCGTGGTTGTACAATAATGGGTGCAAAGTTCTCAGACCATCAAGAATTAATCCTCAGCTCTGAATATAAGTTTTAGATTCCATGGAAAAGTACTTTTGTTTCAAGCAGCAGGAAGATATGGCTGATACTTTGGTTTGTGTTAGACGAGTGAAGCAAGAAGCATCCGAAGAGTGGGATGAGAGCATGCCATTGCCAGGAGACATAATTGAAGGGTTTGCTGAGAATAACGCAGATGAGTTATTTGTGCCAGCTAAAGCCAAGTCTGATCTGAGTTCGCAGCTTGGAAAGATTAGCCCGCAGACTGAGACAGTATGGTTGAAGGTTAGAAGAGGTGAGAGGACGCTGAAGCTCCGTGCCAGAGTAATGCCAGATAAGAGCGCAGTGCTACAGAGAAGATTCACCATTAAAGCAGCCAATGATGATAGGCATGTTGCAGTTTTAGGAGACTTGACCTTGGAACAATGCACAGAGCTACAAGGTAGGCTTTCTTCTTACTTATGGTTTTTGATTGTTAGATAATCATTTATTAAGATATGATTTTTATTATTATGTAACACTTAAAACCAGAAATTAATATATATCCCATGAAAAACTCATAGCCTAAATGTCTGAATGTGAAGTTTTAGCCGCTTAATTCCTCTGGATGTGTCTCAGTCACAGCCCATAATTTCGAAATGGTGAAATACCAATGAAAAATTTTGGTACAGCAAGACCCAGCACACAAGTCTTCAAGACTGTTTTTCCATCGCAAAATTTGAAAAAAAAAAAAAAAAGCACGAAAAATGAAAGAAAACATTTTTCTCCGACTTGGGCAGCTAAAGAAAATCACTGTCAGGTTGCCATATAGAAATTGTTTTCACTGGGATTAAAATGGAGTTTTCGTCCCTCTTTCTGGATGGTAAAAGTTATGGAAATGCAAACATATGGATTCTCCAATGTACTTGGTCTGTATTAAACCATTAAGGGTTCATGGTTCTCTCAATAAGCGGTGCATCCATGGAAGACACATGGGGGGTTATTGTTTTCATCAGCATACAGAGGTGACAATTACAAGAAGCTACAAAACAAGAAATTGGTCCCCAAACTCGGACCATATCTAGCTCTCTTTTTTTTTTTCCTCACATGACTGTTCTGTCACCCAAAACAGGAATGGTATACTGTATTAAAATAAGCTAAGTTCTTAACAGTCAAGCAACTGCTTCCCATGCTGTGGACTTAGCTAGCACTAAAACCTGCCAATTTTCATAAACCTAACAAGTTTAAGGAGCTATATTTGGTGCAGAAATGAGCAGGAAAGTAGTGAATATGGATTCCTGGGCATTTAGCAAGCGGGGAGTGAAGTATGACTGGAAGATGAAAGTTGATAACTATCTACCGGACCAGCGATCTAGTGTTGTTAGTTCTATTCTGTTCATGCCTCTACAAGGTGAACACAGCATTGAAGCCACTACAGGCAGGTGCATGGCCTGGTTTTCAGCAGCAGTTTCTTCAGGAGCTCCTATTGTGTTTGTCAATATCCAAACAGAACAGACTCTAAATGTGGTATCAATCTTTCTGCTAAAGAAGATTACTTACAAGTTTTTATTTGTAGACATTCCATTTCATTATGCGCAGGCCTCAGGCATAAGACAGTTAAGAATTGAGTGTTTAATGGAAGCTAAAATCAATCCGAACAAAAAAAAAATACATTGAACTAAGCTTTATGTCTGCAACAACCTGAATCTCTAGAAATTTATTAATTGAGAATTTGCTTTCTAACTTTCTGTGTCTCCAATGGAAGGAGAAAACTTTATGCACTGGCAAAGAATTGAGTTGGGGGGGGCAGAAAAGCAATAATACACCTGTTCAGATATTGCAAGGGATAAGACTATGGTTTCTACCTGGAGTTGCAGAAATTCTGCTTGAAATGATACCAGAACCTGGAGAAACTCGTTTTGGAATGGACATCAAACGAATTGATGAGGTAACTAACATCACTGCACTTGGAAGCCATGACCTTCAACTTATATTTAAAAAAAAAACTCATATCGGATTAATTAATCGTTCTGGCTTAACCAAATAGAACTTTGCACTACTGTCAGTGAACTGACTGGTTGTTGTTAATTCGAATGCCATCAACAGGGCTTTATTTGTGTCTGCTCAGTGACAAAAGGTTCAGCAGCTGAACGTGCTGGCCTTGGCGACCTATTTGAAGAGGCAAATAAAGTCGGCCACCTACTTGTGATTTCTCGATTAGAAGGAAAGAGCCTAATGCCTTCAAGTGTCTGCTCGATGGGGCTTATACACTGTTGTGATCAAAATGAAGTTAAGGACACTCTCATTTCTTCCATTGACGAAATGGATTCAATTCAAATCCACCTCATGGCCTGGCCTAACCAGACTCATTCTAGCAACACTAAAGCAAATGGTGTTGCACACCTTCAACCTCCAAAGGGTCTTTGACAAATTTACTCTTATTATTTTGCAAAATAACCAACTTCAACCACTGGAATCGGGAGGGAAATGTCATATGACTGGTCATATCAGCAAGGGAAGGAATAATGTATGCAATTTATTGAACTCCGGAAGAATTACTAGTAAAGTACAGTAATATGCAAACCAGAGGTTATAGTTGTATGCAAACATGTTTGGATTCTGATTTCTGAGTTTAATTGGACAAGCTGATGGTGTTCTGTAGCTTAGATTGTATATGAAACAAGAGGAGGTTATTGAACATTCTGCCTCCAACCACTTTGCCTTTTTTTAATATTCTTTTCTGGACAAATTATTGGACTCCCACTCAAGTATAAGCTTTGAAGGAAGGGCAGTTCTTTCCACTGCAGCGAATGCACGAGTAGCGTGGAAATGACTGGCAAAAGCTTGCATAAGAGAATCATTATTCCGTTCTTTTTCAGTATAAGAACAGCCCACGCGTATTCAAGATTATTGTTCCGTTCTCCTACACTTTTGTCTTGTCTGAGTCTCCCCACGCCATGATCTTGATTGCTACAAGCCTACAAGGAACACGGGCTTTGGTAAATATTGGCTCTGTTTTCACCCTTCTGTCCTTTCACTATATTTGATCATAAGCAATGAATCCGTTCAATGAACTCATGGCAAATGCTGACCAAATCCATTATGCATTGGCCTATTGTAGGAACGAACCTACTTCTTAAAACCCAATAGGCTGCATAATCTTGAGAATCTAGCAGTCTGCAGACTGTAAAAAAGAACATGTTGACAGTCTAGTTTTTGTTCCCTATATATTAAAAATTAATTTGTTAATTTTCAATAAATAAGTTATTGAAAAATAAAATCTTTTGAAAAACTTTTTAAAATATAAAAAACTTTGCAAGCCAACCAAACCTAGAATAAATATTTTTTACTGGTTTAGAAGATTATAAGATGAGTATTTTCACCTACAAAAACTTTGTATCTATACCAACTTAATTATCAAGACAAACATTTTATTTTGTCTTTTAATACAGGAACTCTCCATTAGGAGTATGTAGGCTCTCGAGCTCTTTAACAAACAATTTTTTAAAAAAAATTTCTTCACACTCTATACTGGTGTGTCAAAAATAAATATTGCAGAACTCAATATAACTATTTAGATGGTTGGGCACTCTTACTCTACTATAAGCATTGCTATAATTGTTTTTCCTTTTATATATATATATATATATATATATATATATATATATATATATATATATAGATATGATAA
>Ga0307511_10007524_pt1 | contig 10952 bp, 5 predicted proteins | sample 13_EM_MG_FD_200266 | JGI IMG/M metagenome (GOLD analysis project Ga0307511, IMG submission 200266) | Populus trichocarpa ectomycorrhiza microbial communities from riparian zone in the Pacific Northwest, United States - 13_EM | ecosystem: Host-associated > Plants > Roots > Unclassified | place... | reverse complement strand
GTTCACCTAGCCCGATTCGCAAGATGGGTTTGCTTTTCATATTGTTTGTATCCTTTTTCTCAATATATCAATTCGAGTGTGAATAGTATGTTTAAAATCTAATTGAGAAAAATATTAATTTTAATTCCTAAATTTAAAGGTTAAAACAAACATTTCACTCAACGGTTGCTTATTTTGAAACGGTAAACATTTTTGTTATGGCATATGGACAATAAAATTTGTTATTGGTGAAATCGTGGAAACTTCAAAATCAGATTGAGTTTTCGATCATTGCATCTTGGATCGAAGTGTGTGGGTTTGGATATAGGTTTTGTTTATAGGCTTAGTTGTTCCAACAAAAACAAGTCCCTCTGTTGATATATGTAGGATGATAAAATAATATACAAGAAAGAGAAGTAATATAAGGAGCAAGTGAAAAGTGTGTGGAGAGGGGAGCATGAGCAATGTGTGTTGTGAATGAACAAGTTGTTCTTGAATTGTTGAATGGTTTGAATCTCTCTGACTTACCTGGGTTACCAGAGTTATTTATAGATATTGGTCACACTTACCTTATTAGGAGTAGTGTTGCAAATACCTTATGTTGCATGGAATGATGCAGAACGACCTCGTAGTGAGTGGAGAAAATAAATACTATTAGTGAAGAGATTGATGCCTGTCATTGGTTTGTAGTGCTTATTGTGTCATTAGTGAAGAGGTTGGTATTTTCACTATGCACAAAGAATTTTTATGCGCGGAGGTGCCCATATGGTTGGTGCTCTTGTGCTTGCACAAATAATTTATGTGTGTGAAGGTGTGTGTGCACCAGTGAGCGGTGCACAACTTCTTTTAAATAAAAAAATACATTGAGATATGTGTTCAATTAGGTATTTAACAACCCAAGACGGGTTGGAGTGGGCGAGAGAAAGGCTATTTTGGCCGACTAAATGACCAAGATTCTAAATGTATATAGTCGATCAGGGAGAATATATAATCGTTCATATAAAAAAATAGTTGTAAACCCCACCGGATAGGACTTTAATGACAATATATTCGAGCAGGTTCTCCATGTTGAGCATTTTCTTATTAAACTTCTAAAGATATTCTCTGGTACCCTTATCTGGAAGAGCTGGAGTATTTGTGGTGGTTGAGAGATTAGTTATCTTTCCATTTCCTAGAGTTTCCAAATTGTTGGCTATAGGAAGAATTTTGAGTGAGAGATGTGAAAATGGAATGAATTAGCTTTTGTTCAATTTCTTATGGATTGTGTAGCTAATAAAACCATGAAAACTTCAGGATTGGATTGAGCTTTCCATGGCAGTGTCTTGGGCTAAAGTGTGTAAGCTTAGATATAGACTTTGTCTCTAGACTTAGTTGTTCTTACAAAAACAAGTCCCCTATTGGATTAAAAGACCCTTTGATGCTTATGTTAGTAAATGTAGAAGAAAAAAATAATATATAACAAAGAAAAATAATGTACGAAGGAGCAAAAAAATGCATAGAATAAAGAGCATGAGCAACACTATGTGTTATGAATGAATACATTATTCTTGAATTGTTGAATGACTTAAACCTCTCTAGTTTACCTAGTTGACTGGAGGTATTTATAGACCTCGATCATGTTTATCTTGTGGATAATGGATAATGGTGTTGTAGATACCTTGTGGTGCATAGAATTGCAAGTGTCTCATGGTGAGTGAAGTGGCATATACCTTATGGTGAGTGAAGTTGAGCGACCTCGTGGTAAATGGAGAAAACGAATACCATTGATGAAGAGATTAATACTCGTTATTAATTTGTGGTGCTCATTATAACATTGGTTGATATGTTGGTATCACTTCTCTGCATAAATAACTTATGCACGTGAAGGTACACAAATGGGTGGTACTCCTATGCTTGTACACATAATTTATGTGTGTGGAAGTGTGTGTGGACCGGTGAGCAATGCACAACTTCTTGAAACTAAAAAAAAAAAAAACATTAAGATGTGTGTTTGGGGTAGGTATTAAATAGCCCAAAGTGAGTCAAAATGGATGAGGGAGAGGTTGTTTAGTCTAGGCCAAATGACTAGGATCTCTAGCAACTTGAGCTTGGTCCAAATAGCTAAAATGTTTTTTTTAAAAAAGTTTTGTGTATTATCAATCACCAGCTCAAATCAACAATAAGATTCAATAATGAAATAAAAAACCTCATATGATAATTTGGTTAACATAATTAAAATACTTTATCAATTAAAATTTTTTTGAATTGAAAAAAATATCTAGGATGCAAAGAATTACTTGAGATTATTGTTAAACTTGTTTTACTCTGTCAACCTTGAAATCTTTTGTCTTGACTTCTTATCTAACCTATGTTTAAAATTAAATTGTATAAAAGTCGCCTCGATGTGGCCTAATCTACTTGGCGGGTCCTAATGCAACCCAAACAACTATTAAAAAGAGCGACTTGACTTAAAAAAAATCAAGATGACTTTTTTTTTTTTAATATTGAGATAACAACATATTGAATTGACCTAAGATTCGAAAGTTAACCCGCCAAATCCATGATCCAGATTATGAACTCTACCATGCTTAATATTTTTTAAAAAAAACCATTTTTTTACATGATTACATAATAAAAAAAAATAGACACTCATATAATTGAGCATGCACCAAATACCAGGATATTTATTTGAGACTACAATAACTTCATAAATAGCTTATCAGAATAATTTATGAAGAAAAATTCAGAATCAAGCAAATATTAAAACATAAAATTAAAAAAATAAGAACAAAAATGACAAAAAAAAAAGAAGATGATCATGTCTTTCACTATTCATATGAACCATGAAGGAGGTGAGTTGACAACCAATTATTTTAGATGCATCAAGTAATATAGCTAATAATGTAAATGAGTAATAATAATATAATATAAATTATTATATATAATTGTACTATTTTCTCTCGAGTAAAAATAAGATTTATAAATAATTCTTATAATGTAATTTATGTTTATGTAAAAGAATTGCATGTTTAATAATCTTTTCATATCTGTTAAATTCGTGTACGGGTTGATCTAGTAAATTAATTATTCGAAATCCGAGCAAGATTTATAGTTAAATCGGCCAAGATTTCGACTCTATAAAACTCATTTAACACAAATGAGTTCTTAATAACTCAACTAAACTTGATTTAAACCCAGCTGGATAGTTAAAGAAGAAGAAAAAGAAAAAAGAACGAAACGCTCTCGTTTTTTCCCCCCCTTCTCAACTAAACATTTGCTCGCTTACTAGGGACTTTATTCTGTTGTCATTTAAATTAGACTAACTAGGCCTATTAAATATAGGCCCAATAACTCCATGAGATGGGCCTTCCTACAGGACCATATCTGATTTCACAGCTGGCCCCCCTCATAGTCCCTAAACAAAATAGGTCTAGTAACTAACACTAACAGGCTTCTCTTTAGAGAAAGAAGATCGCAATCGCACTTTATCACCGTTCCGTCATCGTATATCTGCAACCGGTAGATCTCGTCGCCGAGGGTTGCATCATGATCAGAATTTCTGACAAAAGTAACAAAACGCACAAAGAATTATTCAACGAAGTAGACTTAAATTTATTTGTAAGTATAATTGTGGTTGTTTTTTAAATAATTTTTTGTGCTGAAATGCATGTTAATAATATTTTTTTATTTTTTAAAAATTATTTTTAATATCTTCCTATCAAAACGATTCAAAACATACAAAACATATTAAAATTTAATAAAAATTAAAATTAAAATTTTTTAAAAACACAATTTACACTGCTCCCAAACAGCGCCTCAATCCAAAGAATCTCTTAATTAAACCTAAAAAATACTAAGGCTTAGAGTGATTTTTTAATAATATTATCTGATTGTGAATTTAATGGAATATTTTTAATTGACTCAATTTTAATTAATTATTATTATAAGTACTGATTTTTTTTTAATCAAATTTTAAAATCTAAATATTATTTTTTATATAAAAAATAGTTTATTATACGGTAAAGCACAAACATCAAGCCTAGTAAAGTTTGATTAAAACCCCCCATACAAATTAAAATTTTTATCATCTGATTTTACACTGACATGATTGGATGATTAGAGGATAACTGATCACTTAGCGAAAACCTAAATTTTATTGCCCTCTGTCCATTAAATTTTTTTTTTTACCTAAAATTCAAATGAAATTACTACTAACCAGCCAACACTAGGTATAAGGAATGTTTCGATTAACTAGAATTAGGCCCCAAATAATTATAAGCCAATCAGTTTTATAATTTTACAAACTATAAATTATATAAAATATATCATTTGGGTGATTATGGTAGCTGGAACTCTCTTGGATAAATTTCAATTTGCCCTTCCAAGTTTGTATATTATCTTAATTTCACCTGAAACCTTTGATTTATTTCAATTAGCCCCTGTAACTTTCATTGTTGTTCCAGTTAGTCCTCTTATTTTTTTTCTGGATAAATTTTAATTGTTGTTTCCAGTCAGTCCAGTCCGTCCATTTCCATCTGGAATTGTAATAGAAAATGTGTGTAATTTTCAATTCCATCCCTAAAACTATTGAAATATCTCAATATTACTCAAAAAGTAAAGAAAAAGGAAATTAATTGAAATTAATAAAAATAGGAAATAGAAAATCAATTGAAAATGATATGTTCTTAACAAAACAAATATAATAAAGCTTGAGAGAGTTAGTTTCTAGAGAAATACCCTAATCCTACAAACTTTAATTCTCACTTAGCAACACATCAATACTATAGTTAAATAAAAATTAAGATTGAAATGAATAAAACTCTAGGTGATGTTGAACTTGTCATGTCCTCATTTTACCATTATAACCACATGGGATTTCAATTTTGTTTCTCAATATTCTTATGATATGCTAGTAGGAAAGTGTGGGAGAAGCAACAACAATGGTTGTTGATATTGTTGTTAATTTTTTTTATCATATTTATTTTTAACTTAATCTTGTTATCATATATATCATAAGAAATTATGAAATATAATTGAAACAAATTAATAACTTATATATGAAATTAAGACAACATTGGTAAGCTAAATTAAATTTTATCTAACTATTTTTTTAGGTATTGCTCATTCTCTAATTTTGAAAAGAAAATTTACTTCGATAGTCTTTTTAGTTTTAAAAATTACACTTTATATATCATGTTAAGTAAGATTTAAATTTCAATATAAAAAGATGAAAATCAGAAAGAGAAAAGGCAAACATTTTAAATTTTAGACTTCACCATTAAAATTGTGAAACATGTGCTACTATCTGTTTTTCACCGAATAAGGATTAAGTGAAAGGAAATTACGAGTCACTTAAAGGAATGTGTCTACACGACTACTAGTGCTCAACATCATTGTTATTAAAATCACTAGTTAACTCATAAAATCATATGATTTTAAGAGTCAACATGTATCTAACATACAAAATCGAACTAAAACTCAAAAACCAGTAAAATCAAACTTAACTTGTGCAAAATCAGTAAAATCGGTAAACTCGGTCTCATTTTACGAGTTTACTAAATTTGTGATATAAACCAAGTTAGGTTCAAATTTGACCTTAAAATGTCTGCTGACCAGTTTTGTAGGATTGAGCATATCTTTCAAATCGTACATTGGATAGAGTTGAAATTTTACAGGGAAATATTAGACACATGAAAATATATTTTGGTAAATTTTCAGGTCAAATGGAGTTCGGAAAAATAATATTTCAGAGGGTCAAAGTTAGTAGACAAATCTTGTCAAGTATGTCAAATTAGACCTTCATATACTGTTTGGGACATATCTGGAGTTACCAGTAGAATTTTGTTGCGATTGAAGTTGGGCTGAAAACTAGACATTGAAGCTTTCCAACCATATATTGTAGGACTCGTAATTCATCCAGATGACAGAGAACAATTTGTTTGAAATTAAAACTCAAATCCGCCAAGAATATGCGAAAATTGAAGATTCAGGCTCCATGGAAGAATTTTAACATGAAGACTTTTTATTATTTTATTTTAATGATTTAATTTTGAATAATTATTTTGGATTTGAATTTTCTCTAGGGCATTAGATATTTTTTAAGAGTTTATTTTATTATTAAATTTATATTAGTTAATTACTAGTTTAGACTTATTAGCTTGCAACCCAAAAGAGGTCTTTTAGGACTTATTGTAATGGGAACAACTAAGTTGTCACAAGGTTTACATGTACTTCCTACTTTTCAGTGATTCTTTTGTATCAAGAAGTTTTATTATGAGACTTTTTATTCTTCCATATCATTAATTTATTGATTTATATTATTTATATCTCTTATTTTATTTAGATCACTAATTGATTATAAAATTGTTGACTCACTTTATCAGATTTTAATATTATTTAATTTCTTAACTAGAATTATCAATATATAATTATTCAAACAAAATTACTTATGATGTTATAATTTTACAATTTAAATTTATATTATATTTTTCAAAAACATTCTTGATAACCTTGCTCAGGATTGCTTTTGCACTCTCATTTATTTTTCTTTCAGGAGTTTTTCGTCATCTGCCTTTTGGATTTTTTTTTTTGGTTTTGCAACAACTTAGTTATACACAAGTATTCGCAGCAGCTAGTTTAGTCAATAATCTGACACGCTTTTTGTTAATGTGCTTGGATCTTTTCTGTAATTATGATAACTTAATGAAGCAGAATTAATATATTTTGAATTAAGAATATTCTACGCGACACGAAAGGGTCACATCATTCAAGGCTAACACGTGGGCATTTTGCGGAGCGAAGAGTACATTTGCGGTGGGAGCTTGTACTGCGTCATGTTTTCTAGTGGTTCTTCGTACGAAGAGAAGAATAAAAGGAGTACAAGTTTACGGGGGAAGCATAAGCAAGGGGCGCCCACTGTCACACTGTTAGCTGACCAACAAAGAAAGGAATCCAAAACCATCAGCGCAGCTGGAAGTTCCAAATTTTGTGTTGGCTTTGTCTCGCTTCCAACTGCCACTTCACCGCGTTTGACTTCCCCAACCTCAACCTCCCCTTTGACCCCTGCTTTCCGATGCCTTCCGAGCACCTGCAATAATTATTTAAGTATTTATTTCCTGGTATTTGGTTTTTAAAGGCTTTTTCAAAAACCCTTTTAAAAACCAAAAACAAATAATATCTCATATCTAAACTATAACATCATCGAATTTAGAAGGAATTTTACGAATTATTCCCTCGGAGCTTGTCAGAGGGTACTCAAATTTGCCTCAGCATGTTACTCCATTTGAGTGTGATTGATATTGCGATAGCTATTGTGGTTATGATTTGAAAAAAATTATTTTATAAAAAGTATTTTTAGTTGAGGTTGGTTTAAAAAAATAAGTGTTTGGTTAAAACTGTGTTTGAAATTGTGGTCGAAGAAAAAGTAGTTTAATGTGTTTGGTTAAGAATGCTTTTGAAATTGAGGTTAAAAAATAATTTAAAAATATATATTAATATTAATGATTTTAAATTTAAATATTGTAGAATTAATTACTCCTATTACATCATGAAATAAAAAATACTTTTTATTATTCCATTAAACTATTTATAATTTCATTACATACAAAATTCATCTGATAAGAACTACAGTTTTCATAATTTTTTGAGCGTAGATAAAATATTATCGGGTATAAAATTGATATTACAGTGCGAGTGAATTTAATTCACTTTATACTAGTGTTTTTTAAAAAAAAGTTAAAAAAATTAACACACTGGAAAAAAAAAAAGAATTTCACGTGAACAGTGCAATTCTTGCACTGTTCACATGCTTTTCATCAGTGTATCATGGTTGAATTTCCTGAAAGCAGCATTTTTCTGTTTTTCATTTTCCAGCGTTTCGCACGTGATTTGGCTGTGGGACCATGCACAATAAGCAGCTTTTTTTTTTAACCAAATGTTTGCTTCCTGTGTTTTTAAAAAAACATAACCTCTAACGCGTAGCTAAACGGGTTCTCTATCATTGTTGATATAATAATTAGTTAAATATTTGAAAACGCTAATATCAAATCATATTTTATGTAAAAAATAAAAAAAATATTATTTTAATATATTTTCATTTATTTTAATAGTAAAGTAACGTCTCATATTGTAGCAGTAACGCGCGCACATCACGTTTGCACATGTGCTATTTATGTTTATTTTTTTGTACTGTCCAATTATTTTAGTAAAATTGTAAATAAATTAAAATCTTTCCCCTGAATTATGCGGATTCAACTAGTCCTTGTTACGTTAACATTATTATTGATCTAAACTGATTAGATCATCAAATTAAAACTCCTTTTTAAGTCTAAATAAAAAGAGAATCATAGGATTTACATTAGAATAATCTTATGTCACAGTAAAAACTTGAATGCGTTTTAGAATGAATACAATGGAAGGGTTTGAAACACAATTGAGATTCATAACAAAAACACGAAATTGAAGGATAGAAATTTCATCAGATGACAGTTAACTTGTAAAAATTACATTTTGACAGCGAACTCAAGAAGTTCAATTCCTCTTAATTAAAACAACACAATCCTTAAAAACCATAATTAATCATCAATTTCCCAATCTACAAAACCAGCAAGATACTGCGCCGTCGCCATTACAGAGGTGCAGAAGTGACAGGAGCATCAACACCATCATCAAAAAAGCTCCAAAGATTACCCACAAGGCTTTCCTGGGTTGTCCCATTTGGTGCCGTTGATTGCCCATCCAGATACGGAATCTGATAAAACTTCATGAAATTTTCATACGCCATTAACTCCTCAGTCAGCTTCTGCACCTCGCTTTCTTCCTCCCCAGTTTCCAAATCCACCACCATCACCTCCTTGTTCATCACTTTCTTCTCCTCCAGTTTCTCCTCTTCCACCTTTACTTGACCCATATAATTATTGCTCTCCACATTCTGATTACAGCCCAGCAGTCCTGTCACCTCCTCTGAACCTGACCTAGAATCATCCTCCCCAGAACTAACAATTGGTTCGTTAATTAAACCATTTGAATGGAAGGTTTCGATCTGATATGCATCATAAACGTTCCCAGAATCATAACCTTTTGAGAAATGACAAGTGGGGGCTTGGTACAGGAAAGGCTTGGTGTTCGAGTTTTGGGACGTGTAGTAATGGTCATCTTCGTTAGGAAAATTGACTTTGGCTTTCTTGCCGCGAATCTTGCGAGCCTCTCTGTCGTAGGCTCGAGCTGCTTCCTCAGCCGTGTTAAATGTACCGAGCCAAACGCGGACTCCTTTTCTTGGGTCACGAATCTCAGCTGCCCATTTACCCCAAGGTCGTTGCCTTATACCTCTGTATAGATTCTTCCTCTGCCTCTTGGCATTCGGCTTCTCCACTTGTTCATGATCCCCTGTTTTTGCATAAATTCCACATTCAAAATCGACTTTTAATTTAATTTTTTTTTAACAAGAAATGAAATGAGAGAAACTGGTACCTGAAGTGGGCTGGGGTCGTTTGAGAGTGAATGGCTCCTGATTGCGGAGAGGACTCGGATACGTGTCGAAGGGACTGGGTTTATTGAAGGATGAGTTGGGCCAGAACTCAGAAGCCGCGACGCGGTGGCCACGGTTACGAGGGATGAGGCCAGCCAAAATAGCACCGCCACACATCTTTCTTCAATTAGATAAAAAAATAAATAAATAATAAGAGAAATCTGTTGATAGTAAAGGAAAGTAGACAATGGAAGAGGGAGTAATGAAGACGACTTCGAATAGGATTTTAAGAGAAGGGTTCTAAAATGGAAGGATTATATGTAGCGTGAGGAAATGAGGTAGGTGGGTGACAGCAGTACGAACAAGTGGAGAGGCTTTGGAACTTTCTTTCCACCAGCATCGCCTTCCTATTTTGCTTGGGTCTTTCGTGGACGTCAATTCTAGTTAAATTCGAGGCTTATCTTTCAAGGTCCTGAAAGGTAATAAAGGAAATAAGAAATATCTAAAAAAGCCAAGGACGAAGGTGATTCCTTCAGAGACGGAGGGAGGAGAAAGGAGTCATTGCATTTAATTAATTAATTAAGCTTCGCGACTTTTGTTCTTTTCTAGGATTTCGGTTTTGTTATTTTAGTATCTCGTTTGTTTTTTAAATTGGTTTTTATTTAAAAATATATTAATATAATATTTTTTTATTTTTTTAATATTAATACGTTAAAATGATATAAAAACATTTAAAATAAAAGAAAAATATTCTTTTTAATTTTTTTAAATATTCTTGAAATACAAAAATGTTAGAAATAATTATACAATGAGGTATGATTTATTTTTTGAGTTGGAATCCAAAAAAAAAAAAAACAAGAACAAGAATATCTAAGGAAGCGTTTGGAAACGCGGTGCAAACCATGTTCCCTTAATTTTTATTTTTTTTAATTTAAATTTAATATTTTTTTGGTGTTTTTAAATCATTTTGATGCGTTGATATCAAAATTAATTTTTAAAAAATAAAAAATTATTATTTTGATACATTTTCAAATAAAAAATACTTTAAAAAATAATTATAACTATACTTTTAAATACCCTCTAAATCAAATACCTAACCATCTGTTGACTGAAATTTTATATTTTTGTAAATCGAGAAAGATAGTTTTAGATTTTTAAAAACACTATAGAATGCGAAGCTTTTATTAGATAACGGATTGTACTTCATATTTGAAATTCGATTACTTTAAAATTATATACAATCTTTCAGGGGAAAAAAAATGCTATTTCACTATTTATAAAAAATCCCTTTTCTATATTTTTTATCTTTTTGAAAAAATTGATGTTTCCACGACAAAAAAACATTATTTCAAGCTAATGAAGATAGATGAAAGGATCTAATTGATAAATTATTAAAATGTCAGGGATATGATTGATTGAGAACAAATATTTAGATAGAAATGGATAAAAACCATAAAATAAAATTAACTCATCAACAAATTAAAGACTAGAAATTGTTCCTGGAATAAAAAAAAATAAAAAAATAAAG
>Ga0307511_10007523_pt1 | contig 10952 bp, 16 predicted proteins | sample 13_EM_MG_FD_200266 | JGI IMG/M metagenome (GOLD analysis project Ga0307511, IMG submission 200266) | Populus trichocarpa ectomycorrhiza microbial communities from riparian zone in the Pacific Northwest, United States - 13_EM | ecosystem: Host-associated > Plants > Roots > Unclassified | place... | reverse complement strand
GAAACACAGCTGCTTCAGGTAATTTCTCTGTTGCCCTTCCCCTTTGAGGCGATAATTGATCTTGCCTCGTAGCCCGGTTCCGGAACAAGAAGAAGCAGTGGCTATTGAATATGGAAAAAACCGTCACGAGTCTATCCCGTCAGGTCGACGAGTTGGAACGAGAGGCGGCTGACTTGCGACGGGAGAACGGATGGCTGAAGGAGATTGTGATGTTGAGGACACGAAGGTTAACCAGTGGCGGTCCGGTCAATCCGTCTGAGTCTCCTGGGGATCAGAACAAGACCGGTCAGCCAGACGCCGGCAAAGGGAAACAACGACAGTAATGATTTCACTCACCAAGGCTCAGTAGCGCATACATTCCGACTCATTGTCATTGTCACCGTTGGTTCCTCGTTCGCGTACACCTAGATTGTCCTCCTTGGCGCTTAGAGCATCACTTCACGTGTCTGGAACGCGTCGGTAAACTCCGATACGACTTTTACCCTCTTGTACCTCAATTCACGACCTCCCATCTCGTTTTGCACTTCCCCTGCTGTATCCAAGAGAGCCTTGCACGCGACCGAAAACATTTCCCCGCGACGACAGAGTTGGTGACCTCCGTCGCTGCATCGCGGGAGTTGCGACAATGGGCGCTTTACCCCGTCAATGACTTCGCATACAGTTATTTCCTATTTTGCGATGTACTAGCGCCTCCGCTGCTGAAGCCACGCTCAAAAGTGTGGCGGTCACTCTTGGCTTCGCACTAGCACCATGCCACCGAACCGCGCCCCCCCTCAACTAACTTTTGACACCGATCTACTCAAACCAGAAGCGTTGGTTGCCCCAGGCGGGCTCCAAACCGCCCTGCGCTCGATCCGAAGCGTTTGTTACCGTGACGATTCCTCAATCATGGAAATGATTGTAGAACTCAGCAACCGTCCCCACATCCTGGAGTACACCTTCTCAAGTACGTTGTGCACGCCTGCATTCTATACGGGCCTGATAGAACGAATCGCTCCTATATAGCCTTGGACAACCAGGCCTATGAGAGATTATCCGAGTGGGCAATCGCCCGGTTCCCTACGCTTGCCACACTCAATGTGATGGAGGCTTTTGGCATCAAACTCCTCCAGCGACTATCCTCTTCTTTAATGTCTGTGGAAGGAGTGTCGACAACGGAACGCCGTAACGAGCTCAGGGAGTTTCGAAGGCAAGCGGACTTATCATTGAATGTCTTGGAGGAGCTTAGTGGATGGGCGGACCGATTGAAGATCGGTCCAAGTGCATCCCCAACCAGCCGTAAAAGGCCGAAGGCGCTAGCTAGGCGCGTACAACTCAACCCACATCCCTTCGATTGCCTGGGAATCGCGGTACCGATGACAGAAGACGAAGTCCGTATAGTACGCGGCGACATCCTGCCTCGGCTACAGAGAATACTAGGAGTGCGTGTGTCCATATCCTTTCGACTTGCCTTGAGGCGCTTACCCGGTTTCAGCACTATCTGCTCATCCTGAGGCGACCTCTGGTATCGGATGTATTCAAGCGCCAATTTGAAGATCCAGGGGTCACCGAGTCCATAAACCAGCCGATCAAGGCCACTCTACACTCCGAAAATGCGGAGGGTTTGGGAAAGTGGGGAATTTTCCTGTCAACCGAAGCGCAAAAGTACCTGCGACAAGTCGGACGCAGAGACGGCGCTATGTTCAAGATCGTCATGAAAAAAATAAAGTGAGTAGCGCCTCTACTGGTAACCCGCGTGTCTTAATTCGGTAATAGGGAACTATCCCACGGCCATTTCTCCAACGACAACCAAAAGAAACTCACTGGCCCAAAGACAATCATCCCGGTGTACGAAGCTAAGATGACCGGCGACACACGGCTCGTCGTGAGTCGACGTCGTGGGATTGTATGGCTATGTGAACTAATCCCTCTCTAGTATCACATTGACTGTATCCTTGATGACGGGGTAGGTTTCTTACTAACATTCCTGATTTTATTCTCACGGGCATCGTTAGGGCGAAACTCAAGGTGATTATTTTCTACGGTTTTTTCAGGGTTCTGCAACTGTCTTCCAATGAATTTCAGCAATCAGTGTTTTCGGTATCTACACCCATGCCCAAATGAACCATGGAAGTTTTTGGGATACCCTCAGCCGACAACTCGAGAACAAAGGTCCAGAATACATCGCAAGATGTACTTCCAGGAGCAAACCTCCGAATACCTGGGACAACGTTATTCTCCCCGTTAGATTCTCTCGGTTACCAATCCAAGAAGTACAGGAGGTCAAACCTCTGGTCAAGGAGTGTGAAGAGGACCTAGAAAAAGTCTGTGAGCGATTCTGTCATGAAACATTTATCTGCGCGTGTTAATGCATCGGGCGGTTAGATCCACTCCATGCTTGTGTATGTCCCTGCAGAATATCTCATAGCGTACTGGCTCATCTCTCTCCAACAGCCTCGAGAAATCCGCTATTCTATCCCAGGTAATAATACTTCGTATAATGTAATGCCCCTGTTAATTCTTGGCAGGGTCTTCTGAACAGTGCGCAATTGACCCAGCATCCACGGAATTCAACCGCTAATCGCACTCAAAGGCATCCTTGCGGATCAGGATAGCACGCACGTATTTCCTGTCTCGTGCGTTCCTATTTTCATTTTCCGGCGTCAATCCCTAATACCCGGAGACAGTGTACAGGAGCAAGAAATCATCGAAAACGCAACATCTTGCTACGTAATTGGCCGGAGTGGTACAGGGAAGACAACTACGATGCTATTCAAGATGCTTGGTATAGAACGTGCCTGGAAGCAGTCCCCGGACATGTGGGACAAACCCCGCCAGATCTTCGTCACACAATCCAGAGTCCTTGCGACTAAAGTTGAAGAATACTTTTCAAAGCTCATGCTATCATTCGAGGCTGCATCTTACTCGCCAAAGGAACTCCGCGAGATAGGAAAGAACATCAAAATTGACACGGCACTAATAGACCTGGATGATATAGACCAATGGCGATCGGACCTACCCAAGAAGTTCAGCGAACTGACCGATGTCAATTTCCCGTTGTTCATAACGTACGACCGGGTACGTGTGTGGTGACCAGTTTTCTACTTCATCTCCGCTTACCCCGTGCATAGCTTTGTCTCATGCTTCAGAATGACATGGGGGAGAATGATAATGATGGGTTTATCATTCCCATGGCTCCTACAACGCCAGGGGCGGGTAGTTCTCCCACAAGTCCGCTGTCATCCCGGAGAACTCGACCCTCGTGGGTATCAACGAATATTTCTACACCAGATCACACCGGGCGAGGCGGTCAACAGTTCATCTCCTACCCGCGATTTCTCTCACGGTACTGGAACCACTTCCCGTACTCCGTCACACGAGCTTTAGGTACGTGCACACCATGTCCTGCATGTTGCACCAGTAATTAGGTGGCTAGATCCTGCTTTGGTTTTTGGCGAGATTCTTGGGGTCATCAAAGGTTCCGAAAAAACCATTGGGACAGAGGGCAGGTGTTTAGATCGGGACACCTACTTATCCAGCAGTCGTCGGGGAATGTTTCGCCAAGGAATGTTTCGTCAAGGAAACTCCTCCCACAGGAGGGAGGATATATATGACCTTTTCGCCACATACAACAAACTAAGGCGGAAATACCAGGATTATGATGCGGCGGATCGGTTAGCTCCACTTAGGCGTCCTCCCAGCAGTAAATTGCTGAATCTGACCATAGGACACACCACATACTGAAAGAGCTGCGCGACGTTGGTTGGGAAGAAAAGAAGGGTAAAAGGGTTGATTTCTTGTCAGTGCAATGACACCCGCAATGATCTTGCTCGGTGGTCTGGGTTAACTCGTGGTGCAGGTACATAGATGAGGTGCAAGATAACCTCCTCATAGACACCCTCGGTGTGTTCCAGCCCGCCACCCATCCCAGCACATCTAAGACACGTCCCCCTAGTACTCCGAACCCTATGCAGCAACCCACACGGGCTCTTCTGGGCAGGTGATACCGCACAGGTGAGTCTAACTCGTCTGCGAAGGTTACCCTCCCTAATCTGCCCGTAGACGATATCCATGGGGAGTTCATTTAAATTCAGCGATCTGAAGGCATTCCAGTACAGGATAGAGGTACCGTGCCCTTGAGATCACTCTTGCACCTGTTCACTTTTCATCAGAGGCAACGTTGTCACGGAGTAAATCCAGCGGATCCGAAGACCTACGAGCTTGTCGTGAATTACAGATCTCACGGAGGGATTGTGAACTGTGCCCGTTCCGTGGTAGAACTGATAACGCTCTATTGGCCCCACTCCATCGACGTACTGCAGCCGGAAAGGGCGTCCATCGACGGGTTCCGACCAATTTTTTTCTCCAGCCATGAAAATGTAATTTCGTTTTTAGTGGTCCGCTGATTTTGTCATCCAGTTGACGTTGTGAGCAGTGTGGCATCGAGAACTCTTTCTTCGGTGATGGCCAAGGGGAACCAGTCGAATTTGGGGCAGATCAATGTAATACATACTCTTTCCCTGTCATCACCAAACTCACACATCAAACACAGGTATCCTTGTTCGTGACGACGATGCCAGGCAGCGATTAAAGGGGAGATTCGGAGAGAGAAGCATCATCATGTGAGCGCTGTCTCGGTGTAAATTTGCACTTGTATAACAAACATTCCAGGACATTGTATGAGAGTAAAGGTCTGGAATTCAACGATGTAGGTCCCACCCAGCGAGGGAGTATCATAGATCCTAAGCATTGTACAGGTCCTATTGTACAACTTCTTCGAGGACTCCACTGCAGATTTCAACCAGTGGAGACTGGTGATGAATGACAGCTCTGACGGAACACCCGCACCAGATTTTGACGAAACTAAACATGCGGGCATCTGCATAGAGGTATTACCCCCGATTCCTCCCCACCCCACCATCGCTAAACCGCGAACTGCAGCTGAAATTTCTCTACGTCGCCATCACACGTGCCCGGAAGAACCTCTGGTTTTTGGACAACTCTGACAAGGCAGAACCAATGAAGGCACTTGACCCGTTCATTCCTTTCCAAAATTCCTGACCACTTTACACAGACTCATTGGAGAAGGAAAAATCAAATCGAAGTTCGGGGATCCACTTCCGGCGTTCCTCGCTTGGCCAAGGAATCTACTTCGCAAGATTGGATCGATAGGGGGAAAATGTCTGTTCCGTGCCCCTGTTCCAAAACGATGCTGACGCCGAAGCTCCAGGATGTTCACCAACAAGCGCTATGCACAGGCCGTAGTCGCATTCCAACGAGCTGGAAGATCCCGAGAGGCCGCGATCTGTGACGCGTTCCTCCTCCGAGAGAATGCCAGGGCAGTACCAGAAGACCGGGTGAGGGAGAGGGCGAGCGCTTTCACTGAAGCAGGGGAGGCATTCTCTACTCGTGCGAATGAATCCCTACCACATCAGAGGAGGGAAAGGTTGGTATATTATGTCAATGCTGCGGAATGCTTTGTCCAGGGCCGCAGGTTGAAGGAGGCAGGTAGTTGTTTTGTGCACGCGGAGCGCTATTCCAAAGCGGCGTGTGCATATCGAGAGGGTGGCCACTTCGATGAGATGGTGGAGGTGCTCGAGGGACACGCGGATCAGATCGAAGCTAAGCTCCTTGCTCAACTGACAAAAGTTGCCCAAATGAACTACTTCAAGGTGGGTAAAACCGTCCATCGCGAGAGACCAAATGACTGAAACTATGCGCCCTTAGCATGGGAAGGTCAAGTGAGTTGTAAGGAGAATACTCACGAAAACAGAGTTCTAATGACTGGGCATAGGAAAGCCCAGGAGTTGTTCCCCTCGAAAGAAAAAGCCATAGCGTTCACAAAGGATTACGGCTTCGACGAGGCACAGGTCGAGTTGCTCCACACGTCGGGGATGATCTTCGAGTCCGCGAAGGTCATCATGGACAACGGCAGGACGGCAGATGCAGTCAAGGCCCTAATTGCCACACCAAGGGCGCCAGATCGCACAAGCCGTGCCATAGAATACTTGTCAACTGGACTCTGGCAACATCAGTCATTCGGCATGGATCAGCCCACGACGGATCCAGGAGTTGTTTCCGAGTTATTGGCGTTAGCAGACACTTTAAGGCACGACATACGCAATCCGGAGGCCCGAGAGGTAAGCTTGTTGTTCTCCTTCGATGAGCCGCTAACCTTCGAGAAACACAGTTCGCGATGTTCAGAGCAAGGAACAAAGCCGATTTTAAAATGCTCCGCGCTCTGCACCCCGAGTTCGTCGAGGTCAAAAATTACTCCGCTGCTTTGTTGTGCCTCGATCCCATCTTCACCTCCACCTTGCCTCCCCAAGGCGCCCCAATGGTCGACCATGGACCTGATCTTTCCTTCCATTTCGCCTACTTCGAGCTTTTAGATCACCTGAGACGTGAAGATTCATTGGGCGCAGGTTCTGTCCGCCAGAAGGTCTTCGCGTTCCAGCCACGTCAAGACGACAGGTTTTTCGTCCCAGTGAACAACATCTTGCACGCGGTCTTCGTGCCCAATGCGGACATCGTACAAGAAAAGGGTGGTTGCCTTGTCACTCACGAGGAGCTCAGGCACGCACTTGATCGCAAAATCCCGGACTACATCCGTCTACGAGGAAAACAACAGAACGATGCTTATCGAAGAAGGCTCGGAGTCTCTCCGTGTCTGATGATGGTGGCAAGGGGCGAATGCTCAAGAACAGACTGTCAATTCCAGCACCTCCGGCCCGAACAGATAACGGTTGACTGGTTCAATTCTCGCGTCCGGCTCGTGTTGAAGGAAATACAAATTTTGAACTTGGCAGACTTTCACCACTTGCCCGTCGTTCAGTGGGTATCACACTCACTAGGACCGTACCAGATCCTGACCTTATGTGAACAGGCACTGGATTGGTGTCCTTTACTCCACTCTGCACCCCCCGTTGCCGAAACTCGGGTCTATCGGCATGCTTGATCTTGGGAACACACCCGAATCGAAGGAGGGGCTCAGAGTTCTGCGGGAATGGATCTGGCAAGCATGCGACAAACTCTTGTTCTCGTTCCCTCTGCAGAATCAGTACAACGAGGCCTTTATCCACGAGTTTATGCCCGCTTGTACGATGGCGTACGACTTCGACTTCGAGCAGGCCCGAGTGTATGTTCCTCGCACGCGGATGTACAGATACGTGGACAAGAAGTGGCCCCCATGCCTCACTCGGCGAGGGTTCGGAATGAAGAAACATCTTATTGTCAGGGACTTCGCTCAGTTTTTACAGGGTGATCTCCACCATTCGTTGATCCTTGGAACTTTGTATTTGAAGTGAGTGTTGTATTTGCGCAGAGTTCGGGACCCTTCAATTTATAAAATTGCAGGGAAGTTCTGGTAAAGTGCATCCCTGTGAACATTGGTCCTTTCTGTGATGCAGTGGAGAGGTTATGTGGTTTGCATATCCTTTCTTACCGATTCACGACGGGGCGTGGTACCTTGCATGGCGTCACTCTACCCCGCAGCTGGTTCATCGGCCTCTCTCGTTCACTCCCCCTTCTAAACAAGAACACAAGCTACATCTGGAATTTCGTAAACGCCACAATTGAACTTCTTCGGCGCATCGATTTGCAGCGCGAGCGCTATAACCCTCAAACTCCTGACAACCAGCAGTTTAAACACAACGGTTCGAGGTTGACTCCTCTGTATGCATCGGTACATATCGCCCGAATGTGAGCTAATCCTTACATTCCCCTCAACGTCAAGATTGACAATTGTTGGCAGCTGTTTTACCCTCTGTCTCCGTGAGTACCTCCCAGCGTGGTGTGCGTTGCATGCATACCCTAATGCGTTCTAAGTGGGATACAACATCAACAACAACCAACTTAAAGATAGTGTGCTCCAAGCAATTCGTGGGCTACGAAGGTCGGAGCGGGTGTATGGGGTCTATCGACAGTACGTGGTTTCGTACACCTCATCAAGTGTTTACCAAATCCTGGCGCACTCAGGTACGCAGACGCACCAGATTGGCGAGGGTTGGAAAACGTGTTCACGAAGTCGTTATGCGACTCAACGCTTGACGAAATGATCCTCCTACTCCATTCCAAGGCCCCAAAATACCGAGGTTGGATATCACGATACGTCCGGACCGTGATTTACGAAAATATTGAAGAGGTCCCAGACCGTCTTCGCACGGCGGCCACAGTTCGCGCAGACATACGTCTACTGGCTGACCAAACCCGTGAGGAGCGTCCGGCCGAACCCGAGAACGAAGATGGACAACAGAAACGCACTGACTTGCTAGAAGAGGACATACTCAATCCCAGCGAAAACGAGGTTCCTGCTGATAACGGCGGCCAAGAGGAAGCTCCCCCCTCGCCTGAGGAGGTCCGAGCTGCCCTCACGTTCGAGGCTGCGTACCGTCGCGTCATGGCACGGAAGAAAGCGGATCTCAAAAGGGTGCGCCTCTGGTCCCTCCTGCACGATCGGGCGTCATCTATGGAGTGGCCAAAGGAGAAACGATACAAACTGCTAATGCAAGGACCGCTCGGGCATGTCCTTGCGTGCTTGGATGATATTAAGATGTTTGCCGATCAGACCAACAAGGATTCGAATAAACAACTGCATGGGGCTGACCATACGAGGTTGGAAGAACTCATCGAGACTTCCGATTCCTCCAGGTGATCAATCATACATTCTCGTCCAGTGGAACCCCGTCTCACCGGCTCTGTAACCCAGTGACCTTCGGAGCGCCGCGGAAGCGCTCCAAACGAAACTAGGGCACTCATCTCCGTTCCATGATGGCCGCGACGTTCCGGCACTGAAAGCTGCGGTATTGGAGGTTGGGAAATTGATCAAGCAACTCTCGAAATTTCCAGGACCTGCAGCGATTGAGACGAAAGAACGAATCAAGGAAGATTGGAAGCTTGGATGGGATGGTATTGTAAAGGAACCAATTAGATCTGGGAAGAGGTAGAGGCCGAAATTGACCTTGGACGGACACTGTATGTACCCTTAGCCCGAGTCCACCATCGCTCGTTATGCCTAGGCCTCTGGAAGGTTTCGACAGACACCGATCCATCCTGTGCCTCTCCCCATACGTTCCCATCCCATTTTACCTAGCCTTTTATGTTGGAAGCCCTTTCTTGCCAAACCCCTGGCCGCGACCGCCCCCGTATCGTGGAGGCTATCACAGCAAAAACACACAGCTGGCCCCGGCTCATTCCGTGGACGACCGATCGACATTCCCCCCATCTCCGGCGCAGATTCACAAAGCGGTTAGGAGGCGAAACCTGCAATCAGAACACCAATCGCACAGCGATCACAGCTTCCAACCGGCGTGGGACTTAGTCTAGTCCCACGCCGGTTGGAGGCTCACCTGTGATCGCTGCGCGATCGGTTTTTCTGATTGCAGGTTTCGCCTCCTAACCGTCTTGTGAATTTGTACCGGGGACGGGGGGGTACCCCCAGTAAAAAGTTCGGGAGACTCGTATCGATGGGCAACGACTCGGAACGACGGCACGTGATCAAATCGACGCCAGACGACTGGGATCGACGCTTGGTGTAACCTTCGTAGACCTCAGGTAGAACTGTAGATTTGTGTCCGCGTGAAATAATGAAAATTTGCCAAGTCCAAATCTGATCGCCTTGAGACGAGATTCGGCCACACAAACCGAGACCCCTCTCCTCCATGCCCAACTTTTGGTGCGGGTGTCAGGAGTACCACAGGAGAGGTGTCGGTAAAACAACTTGGTACAGGCACAACCTACAACTATGTACGGATATGATTTATTCCGGTGCGTGCAGCCTCATGCCACACAACCTGACAACGAGTCGAGTCTGCAAGACGGCCCGATCCGGTCCCGGGAGATCTCATTTAAACCCCATTCCCCAAAAGATCGTTCTCATCTCCCTCTCTCCCTCCATCTACTCGTCCATCTGACAAAATCAATCTGGAGCCCTCTTGTCTACCGGTGCTGTTGACCTTCCATCTAAATGCAGTTCTCCTCGTGGCTCTGATGCACTCTGGTTAAGTCCCGCCCTCATCTTGGTGGTTGTCGAATCTCTTTTTGGGATCTCCGTTGCTCTGATATCCGTGGTTCCAGCATTCACTGTGTTTTTACCTCTGTCTCTGCTCCCCATCATCCCTTTCGCGATATCAAGGACTTGTTTGTTGCAAGACCCAAGATTGGCAATCCGACTCAACTGAGAACTCAGGCTCACGTAACACCAATCGAATGTGTCTAACGGGCGTTTCATCTTTCCCACCTCCGAGAGTGCTGAGAAAACTCATACGCTGTGCCGAGGAGCCTGGAGTTCCTCAACAGCATTAAGGAACGGCACGTATACCGTGATGAACCTGTAAGCCGAACTCAAGCCCTTCTTCACGTTATACGACTCACCGTGTTCTTCATCCACATTACCTACCCACCCCTGCTCTAACCTCCACCTCACGCTCGGCCAGTGTGATCCACCTCTTGCTCCTTCCTTCTGGTCCTTCTTATTCTCTTGGCCACCCCCTGGGCTTCCCAACAGAGACCTAGAACCTCAGATCCCTCAGCCCCCTCCACCCGAACTGGTCACCGTCCCAGAGACGGATACAATTCCCGCATCGGAGTCCCCCGCTACTCCCGTCACTCTCGTCACTCAGTCTCCTTCCATCAATATCGCCACCATCTCCGAGTTCACGACCGCAGATGTTTCCGATGACGAGTCTCCCGTCCACCCCGCGATCGGAGATACTTCCGACGAGGAGGTCCCCACCTCCTCCTCTGCCGTGTCCACACCACCATCCTATATTTCCACTCTCCTGCGCTTCGTCGGATGTTCGCACCGACCAGCCTGGCTGCGGCAGAATCACACAACGGCTGTCCCCGTATCCTGTCCTCGCAACAGTACTGACACGATTCGTTATACGAATCCGGAGTGACTGCCGGGATTTTCGTGCAACAACTCCAGGATTTGTATATCCACTGGAGGTCACCCCAGGGCCACCTGGATTCGT
>Ga0307511_10007522_pt1 | contig 10952 bp, 11 predicted proteins | sample 13_EM_MG_FD_200266 | JGI IMG/M metagenome (GOLD analysis project Ga0307511, IMG submission 200266) | Populus trichocarpa ectomycorrhiza microbial communities from riparian zone in the Pacific Northwest, United States - 13_EM | ecosystem: Host-associated > Plants > Roots > Unclassified | place... | reverse complement strand
CGGGCTGAACGGGTCATCTCGACAGTCTGCCCGTCGTTGTTCATCGGACCGTTCGCGCCAGAACAAATCATCAAACCTGGCGAGACATCCGCGATTAGCACAGCAGTCAGCACGTACAACTTCATCAACCCTAACGTAACCCTCCCCACCGAATCCCTCGGTTACGTGGACGTTCGGGATATCGCCGCAGCCCTCGTGGCCGCTACGAGGGTCGAGGGGCAACACCGCCTTCCATTCTCGGGCGAATTCTTCGATCACACCGAGGCGTTCCCGTATCTCGCCTCTGTCCGCCCGGAGCTGAAGGATCGGTTGGCCAAGGCGACGAGCACTGGTCAGACAAAACCGACGCTTGATGCTACCCCCGCCCTCAAGGTGTTGGGATTGCCTACTCTGATACCGTGGAAGCAGAGCGTGCTGGACGCTGTGGACGCTGTCGTTCAGCTCGAGAAAGAGTGGATTGCGGCTGGTGTGAACGCTGAGGAAAAGTTGGCAAAGAATCAGTGGCTGGATTTCCAGATTACGACTGGCACTTACAAGATCGTCCACGATCAGTGAGCAAAAGCCCAAAAGGCCCTAGAGCATAGTTATCTTATAGTATTTATTGGATCGTGTACGAGGTGTATAAACAACGTCAAAAGTGCTTACAGCTAGGTCGTGCTACCCCAGCTCTGGGACGCGGAGAGAGCGTGAAAGGTCGTGAAATTTGTGGATTAGAGGCACGTATCCATAGGTGGGGATATACAGAGTGGTGGCTAGATCTAAGAAAAGGGGGCGTCGGAAATATAAACGCAGGCACAGGTACGGCTATGAAAGCAACAAAGACCACTGTAAACGCTAAACAACAAAATGAGACAAAGAAAAGGTACAGGGGGGTGCGTGTCTGAAACACGACATTAGGCTACAACCCGTGAAAGGGTTCCTACATGAGCTCATATGTGGCGGGGTGGAGACCACGAGGCGGTGATACGAATTGGGGGAGTTTGATCATACAATCGTTTCATGGGGTCCAAGTCCGGGATGGGAGATGAAAGGATGAAATGGGAATGGAAAGTGGGATGACGGAGGTTATGAATTTGAACGAGGACGGGCGTCGATGGCCTCAGAGTGGAAGGAGGTTGCAAGGACCAATGTACGCTGTCTCCTCTTTGGTGGGGGGTTCTTCCTAAGCAGGTTCTCAAAGAACTCCCGGAAGTCCGAGTTTGGGCTGTCTGGGGGATTAGCCATCGTCGCCTGGATAGTGTTCCGGAAAGTTTCAGGCTCAAGCTGTGGAACGCTACCAGTAAGTAGCGGTTCGATCGGCTCGTATGAACCAGATTCGCTCACAGGATCTGAAACGGTCTTGGTTGTCTGGTACCGAGCGCGGGGACGAGTGTGCCTGAGTCGAGGAACGCGGAGTTTCTGCTCGTCTTCTCCAGTCTCGACGACGTTATACTGTTCGGAAACTGAGATTTCTCCGTATCCGGTTAGACACCAGTCTTCGTCAGCGTCAGAGACGTTGATTGCCGGACAATCCTCCTCATATCGCAGGATGGGGAGCTTGGGGACCCGAGCCCTAGGTCGTTCGGGGATGTTATAAACTGTAGCGTATGATGGCTGGAGGTCCTGATTAGTGAGGGTCACCAACGGTTTCAAGCTACTGAGGCTGACCTTTGTGGTGGAGTTCATTGGAGGTGGGGAGTTGTGAGGGAGGGCAATGAGTGGAACCCGCAGTTAGCCTGGGCTTATATAGACCGGGGAAGGGTCACCGAGCCATGGCTTGGCTTTGTCCGGAGCATCCTGGCAACGAGTCAGCATGGGCAGAAAGCCCTGGACCTACGATTCGGAGCACAGCAGAGGCCGTAACCGTGGCACAGCAGCCATTGAACATTTCCTTTTATGGAAAGTCAGGTCAAGGCTGTACTGGCCGTTTCGCTACCACGTCAGCCGACCAAATTTCGTAGTTCCCATCGATGCAGTGCAAACCCAGGGGATGAGTATGTTCGTTATTTGGGAAGAGGTGAAGGATTATATTATGGGCTGAGCTACGAGTAAGTGGGATGTATTAGGTCCAAGATACGTCTCGGAGTTAATGTGACCTGGGTCCTGGCCATGGCTCACTTTCAAATGATGTCCATGGCCCCGGTCTTCGGGCATGAACCGCGCCATGCGCGTGTGTAGCGGCCTGGGCGTGAACCGAAGAACCCGAGGGTGGCGAGAGTGCGGGAGCCACACGGTGTAATCGCTGTGGCGGAAGGACGGACGTCAGCACAAAGGACGCCAAAACGAATTTGGAATCACAGGAACGTCTGCCATACCGCGATGAGTTACTCTGAGTACTCTACCACACCGCCCGCGTCGAGACGTCCTTTTGTCACTTGCTGTCCCTTTGACTTCATGATCTCTTCAATATTCCGCAAACTGCCTTGGCCAGTCCGCTCGTCCTTGAACCACCCAAGGTTGTCCGCAATAAGGTGCCTAGACGATCCGCCGTGAGTTTGGGAAACGTGAATATACCGTTGTGCGTTTTGTGGCGACGTACCTGTTCTTACACTTGGGACACTGGATGATCACGATTCCGTGATGATACGCGCGTTTTGAGAACATGTGCGATGTACGCTCATCACACTCAGGAACCTTGCATGTGAAAGTAAGAGAGTATTTGGGCTCGTCCGGCTGTTCCGCCTTGATCGAATCTGACGTGTTCTGCGAGAGGTGTTGCGCGTTGGGCGGTGCATTTGCCACCGAGTCGGAGTAGAGTCGTTGCCCGAGGCGGACGAGCGACAACGAAGAACGCTGTGGCGCAGTTGGGTGGAGGTAAAGAAGCCTCGAGAAAGGGCGGGCGGACCTCAGCAGTCGAGTGGTCAACATGAGAGATGAGATTCGTCAGTCGGAGGGTCCGATCGCTGCTACGTCACCGGCACATCCGGCACATCCGCTGCGGGTTTCTAAGCGAACTTTATTTTTTGTCAAATTGCACGGCGACTCGAATACCAGTCTACGAAAACTGCGGGATAGCTGGCTGACCTGAGCCTTTATCGAAGAAAAAACGTCGGGTACGGCGAAAGAGAGGGGGCGGCGAGATACCCACAGACGAGGCAGCAGATCGCCGCGCGCCAGCCTCTACCCTCTCCCGCTCACCTCGTGGCAAACTGCCCTAGGAGAGGTCTTGTCCTCGTGCAATTCATTACACTCTGATTCGTCTACTAGACGGGCCGTTTTCATAGACATGCATTGCCTTTATATTTGGACACGTTGTCCATGGCGAAGGTTTGTTTGGATTGCTTCTCCAACATTGGTGGTCCAATGGCCGCTTCGCCTTTACGATCCTCTCTTCCCTCTTCCATCACCGAAGTTGAACGTATGGTTCGGGCCACGAGTGAGAGGCTCATGCATATCTCCTGGTGGATTTATCGGCTCCCAGACCCCATCCCTTTCCAGCCTTCAGAGATGCGGCATATCCGCCAGCACCCCTCTTCAGCCTCTCAGATCTCCGCTCTCGCACCGCAACTGTCCAACATCCTGCTCCATCCTGCCTGAACAGTAACCTCCTCCTTACGCCACGTTCTATCGCCCCAAACCCGCCGGACCTCTGAGTGGAGGCCCCTTTACCTCAGAGTCTCACCCTGCATATGGCCTTGTCACGCACTTTACCCTCACAGGTCGCTGTCTCTCGCTGGCAGATGTCGATCGAATGCTATACGGGGTCGAAAGGTCTAGGACGTCGCCCTGTGCTCACCCCTGGCGGCTGTTCCTGTGTGACAATGACATCCTTATGCACCCCGTTTTAGCCCCACAGCGGCTTCGTTCGAGGAGGATTGACGACGAGATAAGGGATTTCTGACGTCGCGTGTATGAGCGTCTAATATCCTAAGCGCTGTGAAGATGATCATCCGCGTGACTCACATCAGAGTTCGTTTCTCTCCTCCATCATGGCGAAAGGAAAGGCGAAGAAAGACAAGGAAGGTGAAATCGTCGAGTGGGTCATAACTCTCTTGTATTTCGACGCATACTCAAATCGTCTACTCGCGGTTCCAGCACAAGACCGCGTTGGCGTATTCTTCCTCCCGAGATTATCCGGATGATCCTCCAGTTCCTCACGACCGACAAGGCGTCTCTACGCGCCTGTTCCCTCGCAACGCGCGAGTTTCGGTACGCCGCCCTATTATGCCTTGGTCGCCACCTCACGGTCAACACTGTTGTCCGCCTCAATGGGTGCGCCCAACTGGTGGCTGGGGGAGCATTTCAACACATCCGCTCTCTTGATCTCGGCGTCAACAAGAAGAAAGTGATCTCAGAAGCCTTTTGGAAGCGTTACCTCGTTATCCTTGGAGTATTCGCCCAATACCGCACTTTAAACCGCCTCTGGCTTTCAGAGGTGCCCTTTAACTTCCTCCGGCTCGACCAGAAGGATAACCTCAGGGAAACAATCACCGGGCTGGGTTCCACAGTTACCGAACTCGGTTTATATGGATGCCATTTTTCGTCTTACGAAGAGATGATATCTCTCATTCGCTCGTTCCCTCATTGCAATTTCCTCTTCATCAGGAATTGTGTCACCGGAGAGCAAACTGCCGGTGGGAACGCGTTCGCCGGAATGCCCGAACACATACTCGATATCAAAGATCTCCAACTTTCCTCCCCGTCGTCGAGTGCTTCATTTATCGACCTTTCGAATTTGATCGAGGACGCCGCTTTGAATGTTGGGTCGCTCACTGCGTTGGTGTGCGACGTAGGGACTTCTAAGAAAACCCAGCGCGTCGCGGCGGCCGTCTCCGAATCCCCAGTGGAGCAGTTCCAAGTGGCATGCGCCGAGACGGGGGGTTTCCAAGGTAGGCGGACCCCCAAACTCCGAAACGACAATGACCCTGACATCATGCCAAAGCATTCATGGATCATCTGTCAAAGAAGTGGACACTAAAGTCCCTGACAATTGGACCACAACCTCGCAAGACGAACACTCAGTTCTGGGAAGAAGCGCTCAACGGTCTCCCCCCGCTCCCTCACGTGGGCAACTTCACCATGGTGCATAACTACGCGGTTAATACCGAATTTTGGAGGTATTTCGATCGTATGCTTATCCGCCGAGATCTATTCCCGGCCCTCAACTATGTGCGGGCCCAGCCTGGTGTCGGGCGACCTGGGTTCAGTTTCGATAGGTGGTGGGACATATCTAGTTGTTTCTATGGACTCAGATCGACTCGGGGACTTCCGATTCGTAAGTTGCTCACGTTCGAGCGAGACCACAAAACTGACTCTCCTTACGGTGTGTAGGCCGATGACCAACCGGCCATAGATGATACCAGAAGAAATGGCGAACATATTAGAGTTGATGTATGAACAGAGACAATCAATCGGTGTATGTGAGGATATGTGGCGGCAACATTAGGATTTCGTACCATAACTGAACGCCTGTAGGCAGTGAGGAATGGTTTGATTGATTCCAACAGAGCAATCTCGGTTTTTTTAGGACCCCAGTGCATCGGTTCCCGCTTAGGCGTGTGTATCCAATGAGGAGTTGGGCGAGCCAGTACATTGCCTTCAAGTCTGTCGTGAGTATGACCCACTACACCCAAGTTGAGCCTATTAGTATCCGTGCGCGTGAGCACTGCGCCACGGGTTGGTCATTGGTGGACCACACTTATCCCTACCCTTCCCTCATGGGGCTTCCTTTGCCCAAAGTCTTACACCACGTGTGGTCCCATCCCCAACTCACAGACTCCGACTTTACGACCGAGTTATCGCCAATCGCTACTTATTATAACAGATGCCGATCGAATGCGATGTGAGGTCGGAAGAGCTGGGGTGCCACCATGAGTTGAGAGTTCCTGATGAATAATGAACGGCCGTGCTTGCCCGGCAATAAATCTCATCATTCACCCCTCACTCCTCATGAATCGACGACTCACTCAGGCGAGCGGGTAAGGATTTCTGACGTCACGGGTGTGAGCGTCTAATCCAGCGAGCGCTGTAACAAATGATCAATGATCGACTCACGCGCCACAGTGACTCACATCGATATCGAGAGTTGGTTTCCTCCGGGTCTCCTGGGTTCCTTCTCCTTGACTCTCTCTCTCCTCCTCCATGGTGAAAACAAAGGCGAAGAAGAAAGGCAAGCAAGATGAAATCGTCGAGTATGTTGCAACTTCTCGAGTCCCCACACGTACTCAGACCTACTTGCGGCTCTAGCACCAGACCGCGTTGGCGCGTTCTTCCTCCAGAGATAATACGGATGGTCCTCCAATTCCTCAGGGACGACAAGACCACCTTGCGTGCCTGTTCCCAGGTAGCGCGCGAATTCCGTTACGCCGCCCTCTCGTGTCTTGGCTGTCACCTCTCGGTCAACACTGTCGAGCGTCTCAAGGAGTGCGTCCAGCTGGTTGCCAAGGGGGCGTTTCAACACGTCCGCTCCCTCGACCTCGGCGTCAATAACATGAGAGTGATCACGGAAGGGTATTGGAAGGATTACCTTGTCATCATCGGGGCGTTCGCCCGATACGGTGTTTTGAACCGTCTTTGGCTTTCGGAAGTTCCCTTCAACTTCCTCCAGCCAAACCAGAAGAAAGGCCTCAGGGAAGCCATCAGCGCGATGAGCTCTACGGTTACCGAACTCGGTTTATACGGATGCCATTTTTCCTCATACGAAGAGATGATATCTCTCATTCGCTGTTTCCCTCATTGCAATTTCCTCTTCATCAAGGATTGCGCTATCGGAGAACAAACTGCTGGCGGGAACGCGTTCGCTGGCCTGCCCGAGCACACACTCAATATCAAAGATCTCCAACTCTCTTCCCCCTCGTCGAATGACCCGTTGATCGACGTCTCGAACTTAATCCAGGACGCCGCTTTGGATGTAGGGTCGCTCACCGCGTTGGTGTGCGATGTAGGGACTTCCGAGAAAACCCAGCGCGTCGCAGTGGCCGTCTCCGAGTCCCCAGTGGAACATTTTCAAGTGGCATGCGCCGAGCCGGGGGGGTTCCAAGGTAAGCGAACACTGTCAAGCTCCGAATGACGATGATCCTGACAATGAATTGAAGCATTCATGCATCATCTATCGAAGAAGTGGACCCTAAAGTCCCTGACCATTGGGCCACAACTCGACGAGACAGACACTCAATTTTGGAGAAAAGCGTTCAATGGCCTCCCTATGTTTCCCCATGTGGGTAACGTCACCATCGTGTACAACTACCCCTCGGTCAAGGCGATTACTACCGACTGTTGGGAGTATTTCGATCGCATACTTATCCGCCAAGATCTGTTTCCGGCCCTCAAATCGGTACAGATCCAGCCTAGTATCAAGTCGCATCAATTTAGTTACAGAAGGTGGTGGACTATATACGGTTCTCTTCAGGGAATCAGGTTGAGGGGGCTCCTGGCTCGTGAGTTGCTCCTGTTTGAGCGAGGCCATATAACTGACTCTTCTTACGGACACAGGCCATAGATGATACCAGAAGAAGTGGCAAACGTAAGCGGAGATTTATGAAAGAGGCAATGGTTACTCGTATGCACCTGTAACGTTATGTAGGATCTGTGGCGGTGGCGATACCGGGATGTCGCACCGTGAAGCTTTTAGCAAATCTAAGTTCAGGCCTTCGTGTATGTTATAAACAAATACATTCCCACCTTGCGGGCAACTGTTGGAAAGTGTGACGCAGCGTTACCAGTCGACCGCAACAGACGGGCCACCTTGTCACAATTGGATGGATTGGTGTGGTAAGAAGTCCCCCGCCAAACGCGAGAAAGACTGTGTTTTGGATCTAGCAGCGGTCTGGGTCTGCTGAACCAAACTCCGCAGCGATCCAAGGCTGTGATAAGATAGAAAGAAGACAATGGGTGGACGAGAGAAGCCCCCGGGGGTCACTTATCCTCGGAGGGATACAAGCCGTGTTCTTTGACCCCGGTGCAGAGGTAATCTAGGAAGGAGTTCTGGACCACACTCAACACGGGAAATCTCTCGTATTTCGGCCCCAGCGGGGTGGTAACTGGAAGGAAGCCATTCCTAGGCTCGTGTCCGAGAGAACAGTAACAGTGAGTACGGCGCCATGACCACCGTCGATGGGGTCAACGCAGATCATTGGATCGTTGGAAAGGCCCGGTCGTGCCCCCACGAAGGAAGAAACCGACCGTCGGAATCTAGCGATGCGGCTTGAGTCGACTCCGGAGACCTCCCAGACGCAGAGGAGCCTATGGGAAGGGGGGAAGGACTTGAGGAATTGTCTGTTCAGCCTTTCACCGAAGGTAACCAGGAGGGGCCTCGTTGACCCCTGCAGCAGACCGAGAGAAAAGTCGATCGATCACTTCGAACGCTCCCACTGTTAGTGTTACTCGCCACGCGGAGCAGATCACTCTCATGACGCTGGAAGGCTGCTTGCAAGGCGCATCTCTGCTTCAACTGACGGAGGCTCTAGTCTCAAAGTCTGATCAAGTATTTGTTCTTCCTATCCCCTACAACCGGAACTTTGCCAACGATTTGTGGTTTTCACATTCAGGTTTATCTCCAACTAGGACGATTGCCCAGTCATATGAGAGGTGCCGGTTGTCATACCATTGGCAGCGCGCCGCTGGAGTTGCAACATGTTGATCAACGCGTACGCCCTTCCCACGCCGCCCGTTATTTGCGAAGCTGATCAGAAAAACAGGGACCCAAACATTCAACTTCGTCCTGCGAATTGACCAACATCCTCTGGGCCGTGACCTCCCGGATCTCCTCGTCGATTAACGCAACGCGGCCCATCTATCGTCTACCGCCCGAGGTTCTCGCAGAGGTTTTCACCTGGCACCAACGCCTCGAATCCACATATCGGGACAAATGGTTTACGTGGATCCGGCTCATGTCGGTCTCACACAGATGGAGATCGACGATCTTGTCGTTTCCTTCCCTTTGGTCTGTGGCGTACATCAGCAGCGAGCTGTCCCCAGAAATCGTCCGGATGTTTTTGCAGAGGTCCGGAGGGCATCCTTTGGATGTGATCATCCCACTGGAATACCCCGGATCCGGATCGAGGTCCAATCGGTACTCACACGCGCTAGACGCTTCAGCACACGCGTCCAGGATCCGAAAGTTCGCGTTCTACCCAGACGGGGGTCACAACGACATAAAGCACATCGTCAGAATCTTCTCTGAGCCCGCCCCCAACCTCACACACCTCGACATCGCTGTACTCCTAGACGAAATCATACCTTTCCCTAACTTGTTCGGCTTGGAGTTTCCAAAACTCAGGATGCTGGAAGTTACAAGGGTGGAAGGTTGGCCAGAAGTCGTCGGAGCGAACCTCACGCATATAGTCATCAACGCTTCCCTCAAACCCTGGATATTGAAAGACTGCATCCTATGCTCCCCGAACCTCAAGGTCCTGGAGATCCAGGGCATCTGGGATTTCAGCAAACCAGACCTCAGCACATGGCAACGGATCACTTTACCCCCCGGTGTTCGTCTCTCAATACAGCGTACACGGATGTGTCCACAAATTCTCGCACTTTTTGCGCTTCCCCGGGACGGCCGCATTAGGGTCAGGCCCTCCATGATCTCAACACCAAGAGAGCCGTTACTCTTCTACGTTCTCCCAACAGAGATCTCCCATCTCCAAAACCTGCGCACGCTAACGGGCTTGCATATGAAAGCACGGCTCGACACTCGCGTCGGACTTGAACTGAAATGTTTTAGGTTGAACTGGCCGACGTTAGAGGTTGATATTGGGTATTCCTTCGAGGGTCGAACAATGGTACTACAAAAGGCTTCACCGGTAATGTGGTTTCTGCGTAACCTACACCGGATCGTACTCAGAGGAGTGGAAGAGCTGCGGATGGATGGGTTTGTTGGGCGTTTGGAGCCGCAGGAGGATGAATTACTCGCATTCTTGAAAAGGATGCCTGCATTGACGAGGGTAATTACCGCTGACGGTAACGAAGGGACACTCCGCTCTGTACTAGACAGCCTAGGTTGTCGAGCTATTATTATCAGGGAGTGACACTGGGTGACTATCCATAAGACTAGATAAAACCAGATTTTTACATATCCGTCGCAGAAGGGTGCCACTAGCCGAGGTTTATTCCTCAATATCTATGGCCATCCATGTAGCGCAGCTCAATAAAATCGAAAGCTGGGGCGTGCGGGTAACACGAGCACTCAGTGGGCTTGAGGTAGGCAGGGTTGTGGTCCTTCCCGCCCCCCATAATTTGGGCAGTTGGCTGGGCTTCGAACGAAATGATCCCAGTGTTACGATTCCAGATGAGCGGTTTGGAGTCGATATCCGTGACCCGGCGCAACGGTCGGGGTCCTGACAGTTCCCTTATATGGCGCCGATATTCATCTGGATTCATGTGTACACGTTGTACATCCTACGGACAGTCACCCACTGGATTCTTAGATTCGTTCTCCTAGATCTGGTTTACGGTGATTGGTGTAATATTCATTGGGATGGGACTTGGAATAAATGCAGTACTGTATCACAGCCCGGGGTTATGGAGGATACTTGTCGATATCTTTGGCGTTAGTTTCGGTTGAGCGGGCTGCCTCTTGATCTGCGGCCGCTTCCCTGTCTGATATACTGATTAATGCGCACTTCTCTTCGCAGGTACTCCTGTAACAATTCGATCGATGTTGATATACGATACATTCCCCAAGCCCACGCTAAAATGGCCCCAACTTTGACCTTTTCGGTACTAGTCTCGCTTTAACATTGTAACTACGTCGGCGTCGGTGTACTGCACACCATGTACCCCACCGTCCTGGGTTCTGCCGCTTGTTGTCCATATTATTTGTCACTTGGCAATGGCCATTCAAGGACTATTTGTTTTTTGTTGAACCGGTACAGGATATGCTGCCCGGAGTGGACAAAAAATAAATAGTGTTTAAACGGTCAATTATTGGCCATTCTGTCGCGTACTTTTGTCCCCCAGCTCTAAGTCAATAAACGCGATTCTGTATGTTGGGAATGGGACGTGTTAGGTGTAAATAGGATCTATTCTCAATCGTT
>Ga0307511_10007521_pt1 | contig 10953 bp, 8 predicted proteins | sample 13_EM_MG_FD_200266 | JGI IMG/M metagenome (GOLD analysis project Ga0307511, IMG submission 200266) | Populus trichocarpa ectomycorrhiza microbial communities from riparian zone in the Pacific Northwest, United States - 13_EM | ecosystem: Host-associated > Plants > Roots > Unclassified | place... | reverse complement strand
TGCAAGCAGCTGCTCTTCCGCCCCAAGTTCTCCAGGTGCAATCTCATGTAACCCAAGCCAGGCCTTAGAACACATGATCGCATTCATCATATTTTCGCTTAAAGAGGAGCGACGCTTGTCTAGTATTTGGCCTAAAATATTAGAATTTATATCATGCTACCGGAAATGATAAGTGCATACCTGCAATAGAAAACACTTCCTTTGAAGGCACACTAGTAGCTGGAATAGCTAGAAAATCTCAGGCCATTAAGGCGAGATGTGGATACTTGGAGTCATAGGTGCGCCACCACTCGATTGGTTTAACAGTTCGTGCTTCTGGTGGTTCTTCTACATATAGCTCAAGTTCCGATAGGGCATTAATAGACATTGCCAATGCCTGTGATCCAAATACAGCTTCCAAAAAGTCATCTTCCAGCCCATCGCCCTCAAATGGATCTGGAGTAGCTGGTCAGGATTGATTAATAGAGTTGGTAGGTGTATATTGAGCTGCATATATTCGATAAATACTTTCTTGTGCTTCCTGAATCCATTCTTCCCACCAGGATAAGTAGCGAAAGATTGCAAGTTTGCATCGAGGATCGAGAATGGTTGCAATAGCCAATGCTGCACTAGTTTTGCAATGGTATTTATCAAGTTTTTACCATACTTTAGTAATTGCTGCAAGTAATTCTGTATCAGATCCAGCAGTATGATATTCATCTGTAAGATTTTCTAATCTTGTAGCTAGTACACTGAAGTATGGAAGCTGTACAGAGAGATTGGGATAGCTACTACTTGATAAATATTGTGTTGCTTTAACGAAAATCTCTATTACATCTTTAAGGCGTTCCAATAGCTTCCATTGGTGATCAGATAAGCTGAATGGCCATAAAATATCCTCTAGTTGACATACTGCATGGATCGCTGTCTGCAATTGTAGAAAACGAGTTAACATTTCATAGGTTGAGTTCCATCTAAATAATATTAGTAAAAATATAAAACAGATTAGAAGAAAGTATATACCTAATATGCATATCTAGTATAAGCTTTAAGAAAGATAATTTGGCTGCTAGTGTTTGAGCTTTGAAACTCTCCCATAACTTATTAGAAGCTTGAATTTTGCTAATAATTTTACATGCATAACTGAAGACTTTAGCAATGGTAGTGAATCCAGTAGAGTTATCCCCCTCCTTCTCTGAATACACAGTATGTTCAGTTGGTGCAATATCAAGATGTGATAAAATCTACTGTACTGCTAAATTAATAATGTAAGCCATATATTGTATTTGACTATCTTGCTGAGAAAATCCTGGGAGGGAATCTTGTAATAGTCCTAACATTTTAGTATTAACAGACACATTCATCAGCAAAGAATTTTTGGCGCCCTGACGCCCTGCTGTGGCGCCCGGGCTTGTACCATTGCCTCTAGTGCCTCTGGTGCCTCCAGGGCGCCCAGGCGCCACCGTCCGAGATCGCTGCCTCCTGGGCGTCCAAATAGCAGCAATTCCGGGCGGAATTGGGGCGATTTTTCGCGGAATTATGGCGCCCGTGGCGCCCTGACGCCAGCGTTCTGGGACAGCGGCGTCCGGGCACCCTCGGTCCGGACCGTGGCTTTCTAGATTGTCAGCTTGCCTCTGGGTGGCACCGGTGGCGCCTGAGGCAGCAGGGGCAAGCTAGATTCTTTGCTGATGTTATTAGTAGTCATAGCTCGAATATGGGAAGTAATTTGAAATTGACAAAGAATACAAAGTACAACTCTAGCTAATCCTTTTGCTGAATGAGATCTCTGCAAGTACTCAAATCCTAACAAAACAAATCGAAATTACTATGTATCTAACTCTATATAATGACTAGTAATTCCTAAAAATCCTACTTGATTAGGAGGAGACCATGTATCTAATATTAGATTAATTTTACCTCCACTTTCAATATGATCTTGAAGACACTGATGTATTTGCTGTAATAGTGAGGTATATAGGTTATGAATGTCTTGTTCTAATGTTCTTCTAGATATTGGCCAAAATGCTAGATTGTAGTATTGTAGTAAGCAAACAAACTGGATATTTTCAATCATGGCAAGTGAGGAATTAGAACTGATAATAAATGCTGACAAATGTTCTCATACAACCTATATTATTTATAAGCATAATCCTTACATAAATTAAAAATATTTACCTTATTATTAAATCGGCTAGTAGTATTGCGCCCTCCTCCAGCTTGTGCAGCTAGAGCAAATGGTGTTAATCCAGCTGTGGATCCGGATCCTCCATTCATATCTTTAACCTTTGCATCCTCCTCCTCCTATATTGTTGGTAACCAGGGGTGATGCTTGTGCAAATGTTGAAGTTGGGTACTAGTAGTTGTAAATCTTGCTGATACCCTCCATGGAGATCGCAAACAATGGGTACAGTATATTTGATGATGCGCTAGATCATCCTCCATTGATTTGCGAATTAGAAGCTTGCGCATATAGACATAGGTGTTGAACCGAATCGAGCCAGCGCCAGAGACTGTATAACCATCTTGCAGTTCTTCCCATCGACCGGCAAGTGAAGAGATAAATTCTTGTACTTCAGCTTGTGGTGTTGACATCGTGTGTATGGAGCACCAGAACTGAGGACGGAAAGAAAAAAATAACTCCTATTCAAAGGTGGGAACGTAACACATTTTGAAGAATCCTGAGACCTGGGTAGCTTCGGTATTCCACGGTTGCAACGACATCCGGGCTAGAGCCCGGGCTCGAGCTGTCGGCTCGAGCTCTATCGGCTCGTGCCCAGGCGTACGCCCTGCCGTATGACTCTGCCTTGCGCTTGACGTATATTCTAGTGGCCCTGTTTGTAGTCTCTGATTAGTCTTTCTATCTCTCTTGGTTTGGAAGGTAATAGAACAGTCTCCGCCGCTGACCATCATTCGTGGCCCGCCATAGCTACTTAGCTCATATGCCCAGTTAAGGCCCCCAGCTACTGACCGCCACATAATGTAGCTTTGGAGCTTAGATAGTGGTAGAGCTCCCTGTACGTCATCATCACCTCACTTGGAACGGAGCTTCCAATGTACCGTTGTAGTTGGGCTGCTGGAATACATTGATGGCACTAGGAAAACCCGGCGCAAGGTGGCTTACAATGTAGTCGTCACATATCATGGATATGGCAGTAGCAAGGCAGACCACCATGACATATGGCATTGTTAGACCGTCTATTAGTCTTGAACTTTATCTATCGGGTGCACTTTGATTGGGCTAGGAAAGCCGCGGCCTCAAATGTAAACGTCACATAAAGATATGGCGGCCTACTTGTCTGGAAGCTTGTGGATAGGAGCGGATCTTCTAATGAACTTTACCAGCACACTGGCACATGGTGGCCTGAAGGTGTAGCAACATTTCTTTGCTTTCTACCAGTAGTGGTTACTGGAAAATCACATATAAGGGGGCCTGAAGTCCCTCGAGTTGATGTTGATTCTTCCAGACATACCAACTCATCCTCTCGTTTCATCTGCATTGAGAACCCATTTCATTCTACCCTCTCTCACTCCACCTTCTCGACAAGCCATTTCCATTTATCTTTTGCTTCGACTATCCTCTCGTCGAGATATCCGGAACAAGTCACTTCCACCCCTCCTCTCCTATTCGCCAAGCCATTTCCTCCTATCCTTATCTCGTGCCTTTTGCTGCGAGATAAGGTTTGCAATCGGAACGGCTACAAACACGCATCTAAAGGATTGAAACCCAGTACCTTTAAAATCCACCAGAGATGCTCCGTAGCTGCCTACAGCACCCAGCAATAGCAGCGCCCATACCTCCTCCTGCGCTGCGCCTGAGAATGTTTTTCAAGTTCAACGAGAACTTCCTAAGCACCAACAGGAGCACCCAGCAACAGTGGTGCCCAAACCCCCTTACCCTGCCCGCTGTTTGAAGGGGCTATCGAAGATACTAGGCTCTGAGCTCTTACAAAAAAAGCACACAACAGTTACTCACCAGTGTATAGAACGCTTACACTGTAGTTACTGTTCCACTTTGCACACTCATCCTACATATCTCTAGCGTTGGCTGAGTATCAGGAACTGTTGCGTCATGAGTCTTGACGCTACCCCACGACAGTACGGACTGCTCGCAGTTGGCAGCCAAGCATGGGATATACAAATGTTTTGCAGCACGAATCAAATCCAATGCCTTGTCCTAGTTACTTTCCCGCTTTTGGGCGGATTCCTGTCAGCCCTCCTCGCAGCATAGCTCGTTAGACGACGTTCAGGCCGCTACCGGCGGTAATCTATATACGGAATCGTGCCTTTTGTGATGACGAGTCCGAGATTTAAAGTGGAGGAAGAAACGAAACGCCAAACCAAATGTCTTGTGGCGACCTTTCTGCTGCTGGGCCGACCTGGCAGACCTTCCGCAAGAGGACTCTCTCATATGGCAGGCACTACGAATACTTCCCAACTTCGAGGGTATCGGCAGATCGCTCCCTACCTGTCTACTGCGCGTCCGAGGCGGTCATCTACCTACGCAATCGTCCGTGGGATTGCGTGGCAAGGGTGACAAGCCCACAATGTCTTGCTGCTGATTCCGAGGCTCACTCCGACTCTTTAACTACCTTTTTATAAAATTCTTTTTAAACACTTTGAAACACTTACTCCGAGGGCATCGGCAGACGTTTCCTACCTGGCTACTCCGCCGGCGAGGGGGCCATCTACCCATCTACCCACGAAATCGTCCGTGGGATTGTGTGGCCAAGGTGACAAGTCCAGACAAGGTCTTGCGGGAACACTGGTTGTTGGAAGAACACCTCATTACACAAATGGGAACTTGACGCATGCGGCCGGCGGAATATCGGAACAATAAAACAAAAATTCAAACCTTGGAAACTTTTGTGCGGGAGGGGGAAAGGACAATTGGCCGTCGTCCTGTGAATGGTGTTCGTCTGACGGTAAACGTCTGATAGATCTCACAGAGGAGAGCGATTGAGGATTGTTCCTACATGTGGCATAATGTATTCTCGTCCCGTCCCGCTTGGTGTCTTTGATTGGTGTGGCATTGCAAAAGCGCAACCATACTTTTATCTTTTATAACTAGCGATACGGGTGGGGCAATATCAATGCCACAAGGAAGTAGGCACAATTGGGGGCAGCAGGAGAATATTACAGAAGAGCGTATTTATACCTGTATCGAATTTTTCTCTCATGTTGAAATTTCACGGTAATGAGTGGTTAGATAGTTGGCTTAGTAACACGAAACATGTATCTAAAGGGGGAGGGGAGGCTGTTCTATTTCAGCGTGCACCTTCAGCATGGAATAAGTTACGTTGACTCCTGATATATGAGAATTGTCTTCATATATGAGAATTGAGCAAAAGAAGGCTGTTCACTTGGAATATTGTGATATTGGTGTGATACGTAAACATATCCTGGCAAAGATGAACAACCCACAACGCTGATATCAAATATTTCCATGTCAATTCACGTAGCCAAGCAAGAAAAAGAGACGAGCTCGATAGAGCGCTTAGTTAGATAGATAGAAGAGAACCAAGAGCAGCTTGCCTAGCATAAGGATGTCAAGGAAGACCGTATTTTCCAATAAAGCAGACGCGCAAAAATATCACGGTCAAAAAGACCACGGAATATAACATTCCAAAGAGCGTTAGAACGAAGCGAATGCAATTTCATGAACAATCTGGGGTGGGGAGTTATAGCCTGGGGGGTCCAGCTGTATCTCGGAATTTGCTCGGGTTACCCTGAACTTGGTTTTTTTTCCACTTGCTCGTAGTGAACTCTGCTACCCCACACACGCCCTGAAGGTTCCTAGTAGAATAAGCTCATAGATAGATTTCTACATATACAAAACTTCATTCCCTTATACTCATGGGTCAAATATATATATATCGATCCATAACTATAACAAGTACCGTTTTATATGTTCTGACCATTACGCCAATCACGTGGATTTGTCAATTACTCGGCCGACAAGCCTGTCGAGCGTTATTACAGGACGGTCGCCTGATTAACCAATCAACATGAATGCAGCGGCAGCAGCTATACCCATTATATCCACTGGCAGCAGCTCTATTGGGTCTACATAGTATTCAGCAATCATGCGGATCGGCAGTTCGGTAGTTCGGTTAGGCCAACCTGTTCGGCAATGAGACCATTTTGGTAATTCTCTAGATGTAGCTGGGCAGGAGTAAATGGTCTGTATAGTTCTTGTGTCTGGTGTGTTTTTATGGAGTGTATATTTTATTTTATTGTATTTATGTACTCATTTCCTCATGGTGAGCCAGCCGGAACCCCGGCTGGATTGAAGCTGCGACCAAGGTAATCTGGCCTCGCTGGCGCGCCTATATAAATAAATTAACAAAGCTATTGTAGGTGCGGGAAAATCGATATACATAAGGAAATCGCTCGTATTCATGTACCCGACTCTCTGAACAGTCGAACCTATGTAAATGCATCCGGTCTAAGCGCATATTCGGTCTAAAAGCATCAATACCTGCTGACAATTTTATTTGTTAGGGCAAGCGTGAATTATAATGAAGAAAGTCTACATACTTTGTATACGAGCATGCATCAGTCCCAATCCCTGACCAAAGCTCGGGTTTATTATGTGCCGGCTCTCTATATCTGCATAATTGAAGGCCGGGTTTAGGCTAGAAACTCAGGTCAATACACGAGTGTGGGAATATACATATACGAATATATTGCTTAAAGGTAGACAGTGTTCCTACACTAGGAGTTAGGGCAGAGCCACAGCAATGGCATCGACTGCGACCTCAGAGGCAACAGATGGGGAGCGGGCATAGCTCTATCGATACCAGCTGGCGAACAAATTTCTGAAGCAACGTGAGCTTGCGCAATGTTATAAGGACTTGTAATTCCAAGGTTGGCAAACCATAACTAATAATATTCCCAGGTTTGAAAGATCTTTTGATCGACCCATCAACCAAAGTACAGTGTCACGAATCCTCCGAAAATTTGATTAAAACCCCGATTTGCTTCTAGCAGCCAAAACAACCCAAAAGTCCACCAAGAGAAAGAGAGATGTGCTACTACCAGAGTTAGAATCAGTTACTTTTGGAGTGATTTTTACAATATGAAAAAGACGGACTCTTAGTGGAGAACTAAATTCGGGAAAAGGCAAAAAGACATACGGTCTATTATATCCTGCAGATGAGGTACCGATGTTGAAGTTTTCTAATGTGTGGATAGATGGGGACAGGGAAGGGCTTAGGGTATCATGTATCTAGTTGAATATCAGTTCCTTTATCATTTTCAGTCTAATTGCATAGTCCCCAGAAATGAATCAATAGGTGTCCTAGGTACAGTCGAACCTGTCTATGTGCATGGCGCCCGTCAGAACACGTTTTGATGCATTTCGGGAGGTTAGCAATTAGACCGAAAATGAGAAAAGAACTGATATTCAATTAGATACATCAAGCCCTTCCCCATGCACATCGATCCTCCCCCCACCTGGCACATCGCGTTGGCTGCCCTGAGGTGTTCCCTGGGTCATTCTCTGATGTGTAGTGTCTAGGTTGACTCAATGCTCTAATGGTGCACTCATAATGAATTAAAGCGCCCCATTTGGGTTGCACTATTTTTGTTTAGCCTTCTTATTGTACTGAGACCATATAGGCGTTTTGGCTCCGGAAAGGTTAGAAATACTTATAGCCCAGATACCGCTCTTCATTAACCGAGTACGATTTTTTATTATTATCTGAAGCAAGCCATGGATTAAATACAATATAAACCGCACCTGGAATACCACTTAATCCATTGGTTGATATTGTAGATGTGATATAAATCGCTGGAGATTCCAAGGATAGCCTGGGTTGATGATAGACAAAAATTACGAAACCAAACTGTCTGCTTAGTATGTTAGGTTTTTCCTTACGTGCAGAGCCTATGATCGTTCACATAGACATATACAATACAAAAACACACGCAGACACAAGCATTATACAGACCGTTTACTCATGCTCAGCTAAATCTAGCGAATTACTAAATTAGTCTAATTGCCGACTGGGTTGGCTAACCAAAACTGCCAATCTGCATGATTGTTCAATAGGTTAACCAACCGCTGCCAATTCATTTGGCTCCCGAATACTATGTGGGCCCAATCTAGCTACTGCCGCTATAACTGCTCTCACTGGGTAGTCAAACTCAGGGTAATAGATGCGATTTGTGAGATAACTCAAACATTCTGGTCCTGTACTTTGTAAAGAAAGAAAATATTGCTCAAAACCTGTGGTTTCGTTGACGAAACATATCTAAGCTTGGGGGACAAAATATTGTTCAGGGTAATGCCAGCTATCTAGTCTAACGGTAATTCTACTACAAGATGGGAAAGCTTGTGGACATAAGGTTGTATTAATGCGGAATAATTCTGGGATTGTTGCGGAATAAACCAGGCGGTGCTTGCCTCACCCAGAAGTTGGAAATGCCTCCGGATCTGAATCTTACTCAAATATATTCTATACTGATGGATATTTTCCAATATTGTTGCCTGTTATGCTATAGGCATCTTTGTAGCTCTGGAGGTTGGGGTCATGAATAGGGCGGCAACAGACAAGCGTTCTTTCTAGCTTGTGTGGCTAGAAACCTGTAAATATCATGGTTGTGAGCACCCATTCAGTTAGTAGAAGGCTAATATTTTGTTTCAGCTCCTAGTAACAGTTATTCATGATCCGTATAGTCCAAGAGCAATATTTAGATAGATACCCAGAATGCCAGAGCTGAGAGTGACGAATCAGACTTCACTGGTAATCTCAGGGTTGATAACTGCAGTTACCTACAAATATGATATTTTACAAAGACATGATGGCCTTTGAACATTTGCAAGACTATTTTAATCATTCTGAATTTACTTAGTTTTATAGCGAAAAGAATAGATTCCTTGCTCCTCGTATAATAACAGCTACCCGCGCTAGGCAGTCTGCGCATAATACCGGTTTTACACTAAAACTGAAACAAATGCTTTACATTTGCAACACATTAAATTATAATTCTCATGTTTTAGGGCTCTAATTTTAATGCATTGATTTATTTCTCAACACGTGTTTATAGCATATCATATCTGTGGTTGACTTCAGGTATCAGGTCTGGGATTATAAAACCGTGGGGCCTTACTCCAATGCCACCGACTATGTACCCCTCTCTCATTTTCACTCTGCTCTCGGCTGTGCTAAGCCAGTCCACTTTATGATATGTAATCTAGAGGCTGAAGTAACATATTCCCAGAGACAATCTCAAATATCAGAACCTGCTCTATCAGCTCTTCGGCCACAGACTGAACGAACTGAGTACCCTTGCCATCGACCTCAGCTGGCAGCAGGCGCTTCAACAGGGCTAACGATTCCTCCCCTTGCGCGAGCATATCCTTCAATTTCGGTATAAGAGTTAATACAATGTCATCCTCACCTTCCTCGATAAACTCCTCAAGGCTATGGATAATCAATGCTGATCGTCTTTGATTGGCTACAATAATTTCATACCACTCCTCGATCTCCATTGGTATTGTGGTACACATTGCACCGGAGTTGGGTTTTAAAATGAGTTTTGTGGTCTCGGGTGGGTGAGGACTAATTGGATGTGATGTTGGGATTGATGGTGAAGGAGGCATTTGATTGGTGGGCCGTGCCAAGATTCCCCGCCGACCGCTCTCTCTTTTTCTCACTGCATTCTCCGCCGTGCTACACCAGTCCACTTTATGATATTCTGGCGTTTGAAGCGACAGACTTCGTGAGATACTGTCAAATTTCTCCACCTGCTCCTGCAGCTCCTCGGCTACAGATTGAATGAGCCTATCACCCTGACCGTCTACCGCAGATGGTGGCAGGCGCTTCAACAGTGCCAACGACTCTTGCCCTTGTGCGAGCATATCCTTCGCTCTCGGCATTAGGGATAATACTCTGTCAACTTCGCCTTCCTCGTGAAGTTCCTCGAGGGTGTGGACCATCAGTTTTGAGCGTCTCTGGTTGGCCACAATGATTTCATACCAGTCCTCGATCTCCATTGGTATGGTGGTACACATTGTGCTAGAGTGGAAGTTTGTTAGGTAATTTGGGTCTTGTGGTCTCGGGTGGGTGAGGTCCGTGTAAGTGGGTGTGGTAGTGGGGTTGATGGTGAGGGATGTGTTGGAATAGTGGGGTGAGAGGGATGGTGTGGATATACCAATTCAGGGTATGGCCATGAGTGGTCAAGTACGTAGTCAAATGTTTATGAAGGTGCTAGCGGGGGTTTGGGTGGCCATATGACTAGCCCAGAGCACAGGGGTACGGTGAAATGCCGACCCATCGATTATTGGGACCTCGGGAATTCGAAGAAAGTAGGGGATATTCTTAGGCCTGAGATAGCTATTTCGATCCAGGGGAGGATCTCTACAGGATATCCAAACAGCTATTGCTGAGTGGGGAGGTATGAAGTATGAGGCATCTACGAGACAGGCATGAATCCTTTGGGAGAGTATGTCAAGTTAGGGATATTGTATGAGAGCTAAAGCTGATAACTTGTCTAATACCCGTGGCAAGTAGTCTGTTCCTACAAGCCGACGGTAGGGATCAGGGTGTCAAATGACCTATCTCACCTATTAATCACTGGATTTTCTGGGATGCGGTAAGCTATCTCCAGATTGCTATAGGGTTGTCTAGTGCTCTATATCCTTCCATTCGGCCAGCGATTTCCGGCTTTTTACACTTTCCGATTTATCCTGATTACCAATTTTAGGAACCCCGGTCTCGTTACATTTATCCCAACTGCCCATGTCTGGTTTCCTGCATTTCTTGTGAGTTCAACACGTGAGAGTATTTTCCTACAGAAGGTGAGGAGGAAAGTGGTGCTCGTGGATTCTATTATATATATATGCCGTGTGCTTTCTGTCATACCTATGTATATATTCCGTGTTTCTATATGCATATATAGTCTCAGAGATATCAGGGTGATGAACATATGGTGAAGGGGGGGCTAAGAAGTGGTAGTGCATGATGCCGG
>Ga0307511_10007520_pt1 | contig 10953 bp, 16 predicted proteins | sample 13_EM_MG_FD_200266 | JGI IMG/M metagenome (GOLD analysis project Ga0307511, IMG submission 200266) | Populus trichocarpa ectomycorrhiza microbial communities from riparian zone in the Pacific Northwest, United States - 13_EM | ecosystem: Host-associated > Plants > Roots > Unclassified | place... | reverse complement strand
GCAGTGATCCAATGGCTGGCAGTGTTGAAGTGGCCCTTGTCTGGATCGGGTGCTGATGCTCGAACCCTGCACCCCCGCCTTCGACCAATTCATTCCGACACCCCCAGCCCAGAATTCTATCAACAGAACCACTCGGTCGGAACTGGAAACAACAGGAGCAGGAACCCACTCCAGGGTGCTTGAATGTCGTATCCGTTAAAGCCCATCGATGGAGTCTCCGTCCGAGTTCCTTGCGAGGGGTTCTCAGGACGGTTTTCCCGGATCGCTCGTTACCATATGCCCAATGCATAACGGTCGTGTGGTTTCGTCACCCTCGCTTCCGGCATTTTTCAACTTAGTTCTCCTCGGTCCTGCGTTCTCTCGATGGGGAGGATTCGATGTTAATGGTAGTTATGATCCTGGGCTGGAACAAGCCGGGCATTGCGGCCTGCGCGATTCCATTGGTGGTGGACTGCGTCGTTTCAGAACCATGGGGGCTCGTCGAGTCTCGCATCTCGCGTCTTGATGTCGTGGCTGCGACTGGCCGCGTCTTTTCTTCACTCTGTCACAATCCCTCTGGTCTCTCACCGGTTGCCTCGCTAACTGGGTGAGAAAAGACTGTTGATCCTGATCCGCGACTCCATTTCACGTTTTTCCGGTTCCGCCTACTTGGAATTCTAAGCCCATCATTGGGCGGCATCCTATAAAATGGCATGGGTTGAAGCAATATCCACTCCCAAAGCTCTCAACGGTCGCCCCCTTCTTCTGTAGCAGGCGACCCCTCCCTCACCCTACACCCTCCCTTACTCTCACCCGAATACGCATATCACCTCGCCTCAGATATGGGGAATCCAGTTTCCTCCTCGCCTTCTACCACAGAGCCATCTATCCGCACCACCAAGACGCCTACGATCAAGAACGCTCCAGTTGTTGGTTTGATTGACGGCAACGGAGACTTCAGCAACTACCATCTCGCCGGCCTCGTTCTCTCTGTCCCTCTCATAGTCCAACGATTGCTCGAGCTTGTCGTTGAGCTACCGTGGCCGATGACCGGCGCGTCTGGATATGTGGTTCTGCTCGTGCTGTTGGGTGTCCCGGTCGCTATCTTCTACTGGACCTACCAAAGTAGGTACGGTAAGCGTCACAACGATAAGATCCCTATTCCCGAGGGGAACATCGAGAGGTTCATCGAGTTCAATGACGAGTGGCTTATGAAGTACTACGGGGAAAGGGGGATACCTATGGTGGTCTTCCACGATGCCTACGTCGCTGGGAAGGTAGACTTCAAAGGTTAGTCCTCCTCTGGTCTACTGTCGGACCTCATCGGCAGTACCTTCCTTATTTTGGCACGAGACGAGGATCATTGATATCTTCAATTTGATCGGTCACGTCATTTCGTTTCTCCGTCAACGCCGTATCCCAAACCATATTAGGCGATGCCTTGGATGCCCTTGATCACCGCCATGAGTGGGCGAATTTTCATTTCACCTGGACTCACTTCAAGTTCGTCCTGACAAAGATGCTCCCGGTCGTTGTTTCCCACTCCAAGACCGCGGATGAGGCAGAGATCAATAGCCAATACGATCGTGAGTTTTGGCCACGATTCCCTTCGGCTGAACGCAATTTTGACCCCCCGGCTTTAACCCCTTGCGTGTAGGTGGCGATGATTTCTACAAGTTCTTCCTCGGTTCGAGCATGGTGTACACTACGGGTATAATTAAAGACCTCGATCGAGCGGAGACCCTCGAAGAACTCCAGGATAACAAGCTCACTGTGGTTTGCGAGAAGCTAGACCCACAACCCAACGATCGCCTCCTCGACATCGGGTGCGGATGGGGAACCCTCGCAGCGTTCGCTCACAAGAACTACCAGTGTGGTGTATTGGGCATCACCCTCAGTCGTAATCAAACCACTTTCGGGAACGAGAGGATTAAGAAGACCGGCGGGGATCCTAGGAGGGCCCGTATTGAGTATCGTGATTACCGCGATTTGCCACGGGAGAAGGGGAAGTTCACTAAGATCGTTAGCTTGGAGATGGCCGAGGTACAGCGTCCCCTCGCATTCCTGTCCATCGCTAACTCCAACTTCTTCATCTCAGCATGTCGGCGTTCGCCGCTACTCAGCATTCATGCGTCAGGTTTACGACCTCTTGGACGACAGTGGCATTTTCGTATTCCAGGTCGCAGGATTCCGTCCCAACTGGCAGTTCGAGGATCTTGTTTGGTATCTGGGCAATGTTGTGAATTCCCTCCGTGGTGAGAACTGACTTCTCTGTCGTGCACAGGGGCCTCTACATGAACCGTTGGGTCTTCCCTGGGGCTGACGCCTCATGTGCTCTCTCGTGGGTCGTGACTAAAGCCGAAAACGCCGGGTTCGAAGTCAAGAACATTGATGTTCTCGGCGTCCACTACTCTGCCACTCTCCTCCGTTGGTATAACAATTGGGTCTCCAACAAGGACAAGGTTACCGAATCTTACGGGGAGAAGTGGTATAGGATTTGGACGTATTTCCTCGCGAGCGCGATCATTATTTCGAGGAACGGAGGACGTTCGGTGTTCCAACTGACGTTGCACAAGAATTTGAATTCGTACCCGAGGATCGAAGGCGTTAAGAACCATGCGAGTATTCGGGTTGCGCCCAAGGTGGACATCTCGCGAGTTTCTCTATTGGCTTTGGACACCACTCTGGCTATCCTGACAAGCGATCCTAGGTCTGTATCATTTTGGTGACCGCCGCTCAGTTGTCGAGGTTTTTTTTTTTTTTTTTTTTTGGCTCGCTTCTTTTACTCCGTATTGGTGTTGCATTCCCTGCCCTGCCTCTCTAGTGGGGTTATTGTTTGTATCGAAGAAAAGACTTGGGTTAGTATAGCCACATGTAACCCGGTGGTTCTATTGGGCCTTGAGGACGTGCTGTGCTGCGTCATGTAGAATTTTGAATAGATTGTCATCAGCCATCTCTGGTTGTTCAGCAGACAATGAGGTGTCTCCCAGCTGTAGAATGGTAGGAGCTGCCGGTCGACTTGGGATGGAGAAACACTGCAAGCCTTGCGGACAGATTCGACCTGATTATTCCGCTCGATCTTTTGTACAAAACCCCTGATAAAGTCTGGCTTGAAACCGGCCTTTCTTAGGGCCATCTGGGCGTCTTTGAGATATGGAGGGAAGTTGTTTGGGGTACAACCACTCTTGTGTAGCGAGGGAGCTGGGGAGGCTTCAACTGGACGGAGTTTTCACGCCCCTTCGCCTTCGCAGAAGTTCAACAGTGTTGTATCTACCATCTAACCATTTCGGTGGGAGATTTGTAAGATAGGGTGGTCGTTCGCCTCACGATCGCGCTTCCAACTAGGGCATACGACGTTGCTAAACATAGCGGTCATGGGAGGAGGTACGAAGTGATGCGATTTGGTGGTTCGCAACTCAATCAGGATCACCCGCGTCCATCGCGGGACGACAACTCCTTGAAACCGCCTCAGACACGTAGAACCGTGATCTCTCCCAGACGAAACCAACGAGCGTTCTGTGAGGGATGTGGTATTTTGATAGTAGAAAACGAAACCCGCCTGGAAGTAACCCGTGTTCTCTCCAACGCCAGCCGCAGGTCTCAAGTAATTGGTGTATCGCGTGCGGCCACCACTTGAGGCCAATATCGAGGCGGCTCCGCAGAATTCGCGGGCCGGATTCCTTATTTTATTATACACACGTTTTTTGCTTTCATTACAGTTTTCGTTTCGTCTTAGTATAACAACAAATTGAGTTAAGAATCCCCCCCAACGAACGAGTTGAGAAAGATATACGCAAAAACAAAGGGCATGGAAGTCGAAACCAGCAACTCGCAAGACTCCATCTCCATCTTCCTCTCTTCATCATGTCTGCCTCGTCGCCTCCATAATACGAGAGAACAGGGAGTTTGGATTTGCCATCAAAGCCCCGGGGGAGTCGAACTCGGCGGGGATTCCCTCATCCATGACTAAAACTTGGTCACACTCCTTCAAGGCCTCGTCGCTGAGGCGGTGCATGACGGAAAGGATGGTGGCTCCAGGGCAGTTAGCGCGCATCGTCTTCTGCAAGAAGGCGTCAGAACCGGCGTCAACGGAGGCGGTGGCCTCATCCAACAACAGGATCTTGGGGTTGCGGAGGATAGCACCAGCCAAGCACAGGAGTTGACGTTGACCGACAGAGTAGTTGGAACCGTTGTCGGCCACAGTAGTGTCGAGCTTGTCCTCCTGCCTGGTTACGAAATCCTTGAGACCGACCAACTCTAGAGCGTCCCAAAGCGAGGTGTCGTCGTAGCGACCCTCGAAGTCCAAAGCGGAGCGGATATCTCCGGAGAAAATGAATGGATCTGTTCAAATAGGTTAGCTGCCATGGGACACGGTAGAAGGGGAATCGAAATACCCTGAGGTATCAGTTCTATCCCGCGGCGGAGAGTGTGGACACCGAGCTTGGAGATGTCTTTACCGTCGACCAAGATGTTACCCTTTCTGAGCTCTAAGAGCCTGAGCAAGGCTGAGAGTAATGTGCTCTTTCCGGATCCGGTACGGCCAACAATGAACACGGTGGTGCCAGGTTGTATGCGGATATTGACGTCCTTGAGAACGGGCCTCTCGGGGCGATTGGGGTAGGCAGCCTCAACACCGTTGAAGATGATCTCGCCGCGTGATGGCCAAGCGCCTTCAGCAGGGTCAGTGGGCAGGTACGCGGTAGCGTCCTTGGGGAGTTTCTCGGAGTATTCCTGGAGACGCTCGACAGAGCTCATCTCGGACTCGATAGCGGCGGCGGCCTTGACCAACGGGTTCGTGATGTAGGTGAGAACAGCGGCGCAGGCTAAAGCAGGGCCGTACTGGGACGTGCTCATGACATTTGTGGCCTTTCCGAGCATAGCGATGGCGAGGACAACTAAGGCCGAGAGAAGTTCCATGCGGAGGATGAGCCAAATTTCAGCGGTGTTGCGGAGGTACAGGGGTTTGTTGCTATCGTCGATGAAGCGCGCGGCGCTGCTGGAAAAGTCTTTCTCACGTTTGAAGGCGGCGATGGTGGGGATTCCGTCGAGAGTCTCGTTAACCCTAGACTGGAGAGGAGATCTCATGCGGGATTCGAGACGCGTCAGCTCACGGAGGGTGGCACGATAAAAGCGGAGGAGGAACCAGTCGATGATGAACACTGGAGCCAAAACGCAGAGGATAACCGGGGAGCTGCGGCCGAGGATGGCGACAGCAGTGATCAACGCACCGAAACTAGCAATGGCCTGGAAGATCTGGGGCATGAGGCGTTGGTCGATGGATTCCATATCCTTGGAGAAACGGTTGATGACGCGGCCGGTAGGGTTAGCGTGGAACCACCCCATGGGAGCACCGATTACACCGGAGAAAGCCTTGTTGTGGAAGGTACGGGAAGCAGCGAGGACACCGAACAGGATGATGATATTCAGAATGATCATCAGGATGGCGGTAGCGGTGCCGATGCCGATGTAGGTGCCGAACCAGAATTCAACCCTCTGGCGGAACTGGTTCATGGTCCACCAGGTGAGCCACTGGGTCATCATGACGGCGCCCGCCTGTTGGGAGACGGTGGAGAGGACCACAGCAAGGACGATCTTCCATCCGCCAGCAGCCATGATATAAGACCACCACGTGGAACCTCGAATGATGCCGGTAGTAGTATCCTCATCATCAACGATGTGTCTGGCGGGGGCATTCTCAATATGGGCAATCTTCTTAGGCTCAGCGGCTTCCTCGCTGCTGGCGTTCTTGTCGGCCTTTTCTGTGCGCTTCTCCGCGGCATCGACCATCTTGCGGAGCTGGCCGTTCTGACGGTAGAGTTGAGCGTAGGATCCCTGCTCAGCAATTGTACCGTTGTTCAGGACGATGATGTGGTCAACACGGGGAAGGAAGTTGAGAGTCTGGGTAACCAGGAGACGAGTCTTGCCGCGGAGGGCGTCGAGAAAGCATCCTTGGAAGACGGTGTGCCCAACATGTGGATCGAGAGCAGCGAGGGGGTCATCCAACAAATAGATGTCGGCATCGGCGTAGACAGCACGGGCCAAAGAAAGACGGGTCTTCTGGCCACCGGACAAGTTGGCACCCCGCTCAACAATCTCACTGGCAATACCGTTTGGGAGGTGCTGGAGGTCAGCAGTGAATGAAGCAGCGCTGATGGCACGCTTGAGACGTTTGGTATCCATGGGTTTGCCAAAGGTAATATTCTCCTGGATAGTGGAGGACTGGATCCATGCTTGTTGGGGGCAGTAGGCGATGGACCCGTTGGCAACGACCTGTGATACCGATTAGCAATTTTCTGAGTCGGAGGATCAACGCAGCCCACCTTTCCAGAAACGCAATCCATTTCGCCGAGGATGGCAGAGAAGAGGGAGCTCTTTCCACAACCAACGGGTCCGATGATGGCGGTCAAGCTACCCTTCTTGATGGACATGTTGATGCCGTGGATGAAAGTGTTGGACTTCTCAGAGGTCTCGTCGGCGGAAGCAGAAGCGTCGTCCCCCTTAGCCCACTCGAAAGATCCGTTGGAGATACGGATGGGATCGGTGTTGACTGGGTGGGGATCAGAGGGGACTGGGACAGCCTCAGAAGCCGTCAAGAAGGTGTAGACGCGGCCCCAGGAAGCAGCGGCGATAGCGCAAGCACTAAAGGTCAGACTGAGAACTTCGTTTGCGAGGAGAATTGTAAGGGAGCATACCTGAGGAGTTGGGGGAGGGCGATCAAAGGCTCAACCAACATGGAGAAGAAGGCAATGGCGGGAAAGACACGAGCAGCGGTGATTTCACCCTGGCGCTCACCGAACAGGGATAGGGCGGCAATGGGAACCATGGTGTTTACCAGCTGACCGACGATGACGCAGGCGGTGACACCGACATTGAAAGTTCTCAAGTACCTGAGCTGAGTCTGACGGATAACCTCGAGGCGCTGGAGAAAAAGACCTTCCCAGCCGCGAACCTTGATCAAGGCCATACCATCCATGATCTCCTTGATCATTTTCATGCGCTTGTCACCAAAACGAGCGAACGTGGGAGCAGAAGTGCTGAAGAAGAATGGAACGACGACAATGAGGAGGAGGGGGGTGCCTAACAGCACTCCAACGCCGGCCCAGACGGAGACACCGAGAATGCGGTAGAGGAGGTAGACGATGACACCAAGTTGGATGGGGATAGACCAGGTGAGGTTACCGAGCTCGATTGCCTTGGAGACAGCCTCAGCATCGACGTTAATGAGGTTCAAGATGTAACCCTTCTCGAACCTTCCGATACCCTGGGGGCCGAGACGCAAGGTCTTCTTGTAGACAGCTCCAACGAGGGCAGTCTTGACACTCAGGGCAGCGTTCTTGATAATGTTCTCGGAGGTACGGCCGAAGATGGTCTGGAGAATCTTGACGCCGAATAACGAGAGAGCGAGAACCCAGATGGTGGGGGTGAACAAGGGGATACCACCGGTAATCTCCTTAATGGCATCGTCAAACATTTTCGCACCCTCAGGGGTCTTGGGACGCTCTGGTGCACTCGCGGCGACGATCAACTGCTGGATAAGGACGGGACCGAACAAACCCAGAAGGATGGAAAGGAACCAGAGGAGAGCAGAAACCCAACTAGAAATGAGTAAGCCAAGTGTGAGAAATCACGTAGGGAGGAGACATACAAGAACTTGCGGGCACGATTCATCATGGAACCCCACAGCCGAGGCGGATCCTTGCTTGGATCCTCGCAGAACAAGTCGTACTCAGCCCAGAACTGAGCGACCCAACCGTCGATATGAGCAGAAGAATCTTTGGGGTTGAGGTTGTAGAGGTCGTGCTTGGTGAGGGGTTTCTTGGAACCCCTCCACATCAGGCTAGTCATCCAGGAGACGAAAACGTAGCTGACGGGGTTGGGATCGACGGTGTAAACCTCAGGATTGTTCTGGAGTTCGTCGGACTTGTTAGAGATACCGGCCTCGTTGCCGGTGCGATCGAAATCCTTGTTGATGGGCTGGAACTCAACTTCGGCGTAGGAAGAGTATATGGACCCCGTGGTAACCATGGAGGCAGGAGAGAAACAGGTTGGAGAAGCAATAGGGTTACCTGGGTGACAGAAGGATTAAGTTTCGGGACGAGGTCGAGGGGGGAGTGATGAAGCGCACCAGCGATATGAGAGGCGATCACCTCGGCGCTGACGTTGTCTTCGAAAAGGCTAGCGATGTCCTCGCTGTACTCGTACCTCTCCTGGAGCCAGAAGTAGAGTTGGGCGGTGGCTACAGAATTAAGGCCAACGAGCTTCAAGGGGAGGTGGGTGGGTACGGAAGAGGAGGCGGGCAAGGACAAGAGAGTGGTAACGTGGGAAGCAATCTCGAGGGCAATCCTGGACCTGAGGGAGATCTCCATGACGGAGGAGGGGCGGGCAGGAAGAGGGTAGGTTGGAGTGGTGCCGAATCGAGGAGAGAAAGTCTCGACGGCAGGAATAGGTGTGTAATTCGGAGATTGGATGGTGATGGTGGGAACATCAGGGATGGAGGGGAAGTTGGAAGGGCGGAAAGCGGAGGCAGACGTGGGGGGCACGCGGGCGGCACGAGCAGTTCCGGGTCGATGAGCAGACGATGGAGAAAGGAGACCGGAGGAAGTAATTCCGAGCTCGACATTGTTGAGAACAGGGCGGCTCCTGCGATAAGAGCGTCTGGTCTCCCAACGTCCTTCAGCGATGGAGCGAAGAGCGGAGACATCAATGTCACCATACTCATCGACGGGCATCTCCGTGAGCTGATTAGCGAAAGAGATCGTTGCGGCGAGAGGCTCGGGGAAAGAAGGGCAGGTCAAGAGGACCTCCCTAACAACCCTGAGGAAAGACATCTCGTCCACCTTGGTGAGACTGGTGAAGAAGAGTGCCAACCGGGAGCTGGAAGAGGAAGAGACGAGCTTGATGGAGATGAGGGAGTAAGAGGAAAGCGCTACGATTAAGGTGGATTCAACGGTGGCCAAGTCGACCCAGAAGCCGTTGAAATGCATGAGATTGTCGGAGGGAGCCATTATGAGCGTGGTCGTGATAGAACAAGGTTATAGGAAGAAGGCGGTGTGTCGTGAATTGGTTACAGAAGCAGGCGGCCAGCGTCCAGGGTCGATAATCGTCGAGATTAATCGAGAAGAGCTGAAGAGGGAGGTCAGAGGAGAGAGAGACGGAGGATGGTGGATACTTACAAAACGAAACGGAAGGGGGGCCGAAACAACCCGGAGGCGAGTTGTGGTGAACTTAGTGGTACCGGGAGTACGGGGGGCAAAAATTTGGAGAGGGCCGACTTTTATGATAAAAGTACATCAGGGATCTACATCTTGGCGATGCATGACCTTGGCGACGCTACGCGATGCTAGCCGGAGTAACGTCAGGTCAGCCGTGTTGGCCATCAACTGTGTATCACAGGACCAGATCTTAAGTACTGCATGAGCCAGAGATGGGTGCCTTGGGACCAGCAACCCAAAACCTGATCGATTGATCCCCCCGACGGGGTTCCCGCACACCGGAACAGGACCACCCCCCGACGTACGCGTCGACAGTGGTCTGTTGTACAACACACACAGTTTGAAAACGCGTGTCGTAAGACAGGGTGAAGTTCCGTTCGGCGAGAGTGCTCCGGGGGGGGGACTACATCGAACTGCAGAACATTTCTGCCGAATTCGAGTTTACAGCAGTTCGGAATCTACTTCGGCTGAGCGATCAAACGACTCCACTGAGGTAGGCGAACGCACCGCAATTGAGTCGCGTCACGGGCGGAAATAGTTTGCGTCCACCGTTTGTCCCTTCCCCTGCAGGCAACTAGCGATTTTTGGTGAAGTCCGTGCCCGAAAGTCTGGAGTGCGATCGCGACCTCATCGTCAGTCCCACCCCAGAGGAACGGTAAACATCTGGTCAGCTGTTGTTTGGAGGATGTTGTGACCCAGAAGCCTTGTTGTTCGCATGGACGCGTCCAGATGCCATGCGTTGTCCCGATCAACTCGAATCCGCCGTCGGCATTTGCCGCCGTGCCCATTTCTTTTCTCTCACTCCCGCACCACACCAAAAAAACCCTGGAGCAGCCTCGTTACTCGCAGCCGACCTGCCACACCCATCCACAGTATGTGCACTACAATCTCACCCGGCATCTCCGAACGCTGAGATGCGCAGTTTAGTGTTTGGTCGTCGATCATGAGGCTATGTCAGGTGCGGTCATGAAGGAACGACCACCCCGACCAGACGCTGGCAGGTGTACGGTATGATACGATTATTGTATGTGGTCCGTGATTTTTCCTTGGTACGACTCAGATTGTTTCAAGGGGGTATTATACTAGGTCGCTGTTGTATCCCTTGCCCTGCCTTGCCCTTGGGTCCGGAGGTGGGCGCTTGGCCGGCCGCTGTGAAGCCGGATGGCCTTTTTATCTGTTCACTCGAGTCTTGTCCGTAGCTTTCTATTTACCCACAAGCCGTCGGACGCGTTATTGCAATCCAATGGGTCTGGTGCAGTGAGAACTTTGGGACGACTCCATTCCGATACCAAGGCAAACGTTGTTAGATTGGACTAATCACCACATTTGGTACACTAATACGTACAGTCCACAACCGGTTTCATATTTACAGACACGATCCAAACGGGTAACGATTAACAATGAGACGGAACAAACGGAAGGAAGAGACAGGGTTCGTCGCAGCCCCGGAGGAACCGTGGTTCCGTCCGACGGCGCGATCGACAACATGACGACGAGCTGGAAGAGGCACAATTATTAAAGAGTGGGTGCAGAATCTGGGTCCCACAAGAAATTGTGGCGGGGACGAGGGTGTTGGATGAAGGGGGTCTTGATGAAGGAGGTCTTGATGAAGGAGGTCTTGATGAAGGGGATCTTGATGAAGGGCGTCTTGGATGAAGGGCGTCTTGGATGAAGGGCGTCTTGGATGAAGGGCGTCTTGGATGAAGGGCGTCTTGGATGAAGGGCGTCTTGGATGAAGGGCGTCTTGGATGAAGGGCGTCTT
>Ga0307511_10007519_pt1 | contig 10954 bp, 9 predicted proteins | sample 13_EM_MG_FD_200266 | JGI IMG/M metagenome (GOLD analysis project Ga0307511, IMG submission 200266) | Populus trichocarpa ectomycorrhiza microbial communities from riparian zone in the Pacific Northwest, United States - 13_EM | ecosystem: Host-associated > Plants > Roots > Unclassified | place... | reverse complement strand
CTTTGCTAGACCACTTTTCCGTGAAGTGTTGCTATATACACCTAGGATTCACTTCGCCCACCTCTCTTACATAGCGATCGCACAGCCACTAACGCGTTCACTATATCTAGTTCTGCAGGACTCAGTCATGTCAAATTCCGATAGTACAACATCCCTACTCTTCCCGTTGGGCGTACAATATAGATTGTCAAGAGTGCCAACAAGGGTATATGTTTGTTCTTTTTTTCTCGGCTACTGCACCCGTAAGATGTGGTCTTGGGTATTCAATAGGGCAACAACCCGTCAGATTATGCAATTGGATGAACAACAGACTTGCAACGTCTACCAAGGATCTATATTTGTTTCCTGCCGCAGCAGGCCACCACCAAACCTACTCGAGTGTCTACATACCGAGGCGCCATATGTCCCCAGCTCGTTATATCGGTTCCGTCAAGCAGAAATGCCCTCTTGTATGTGTACGTACCAAACAGTAGCAGAGAACCTCATTTTTAACAGTGGTTTTGTGGCTCGACTGTAGGCCTAAGTATATTCTTAAAATACTTTCTTGCAGGATGGTCCAGTCACGTGGCCTTTTTTACAGATCTTTGAACCTAGGATCAACGATTATCTGCACAAGCTGACCATGTATGGCTGCTAGGCTGATAATTAAAGCCCGCCAATAGAATCTGGAAACGAGCCCGGTAGGCCTACCGACTGTACATGGAGGCAAAAACTTGAAACTTTGGTAACTGCATAAGAAGTTTCAGCATTGACGACAATGATTATGCAGGTATGTATCACAATCAAACATTGAATGCACAAAAGTAACAACTACTAATTTCAATGATTTTCTCTAAGTGGAAATACTATGGGACCTAAAACAAAAAAATCCACACCCAATATCCAAACCCAATCCTTGACCAATGAACCAAATATTCCTACCTAATACCTCCTTACTGCCGCAAAGCCAAAATATCCCATCGACAGAATAAACACCGATAAAATACCTAATACCTAATCCCCCGATGATTTCCGTTCCCAGCCTAGCCTAGCGATATCAGACACACAGTGAAATCTATCAAAAACGAATGCAATTACCATCCCTCAATGCAACCGCAGAAACAACGCCCGGTATTTATCCTAATACTCCTCCATATCATGCCTGATTACCATGCACTCACTCGCGATTCATGAAGACCAGTTATGGTCCATTAATTCTCGGTACTCAGTGTTGCCAAAGAGTGCGAAGTCTCCGAATTCCGTTGGGAATGGTACGAGTCCCGGGCCCACTGTTACAGCTGGCAGAGGCATTTCGGGTGCTTGAAAGCTGACATTGAGATTTCGCGCCTCAATTAGCCTCGTGACTGCAGCATCGAGCCCCACCAGGTCTTTGGTGTATTTCCTTGCTGAATGGTTCCCTCCTTTTCCCAAGGTTGAAAGGAAGGCAATAGCATATTGGATATCCTCTTCATGCTGCCTCCCCGGCCACTCTGGCCCCCCTTGGGCTATGAGACGTGCGAGGACTAACGTCATACCTGCGTTGAACACGTAGGTGCATTCAGTAAAGCTTGCATGAACCCAGCCTGAGGCTTGGATCTGTCGAGCAAGAAGAAGGTTGCTCCCCGCTGCGTTGGTGCATATATTGGCGTGCTCATAGACGTGAGGAGGTAGGGGTTGGAAGGTTTGGGTTGGGGAATGTATAGATGCAGTAGTTCTTTTCATAGCGAGCAAGAGGTCTGGCCGACAGGTGAGCATCAACAGCTGTTTTTCATGTCAGTGGATATTGTTTCTTGCTGCTAGCCCGGTAGTGTGTACCTCGTTATACAAGCTGTGGAGCCATAGGACTCCTCGCTCCCTAGCTACTCCATTCACCAACTTCAACTCAGCAGGAAGATTCTCATGCCAGCTATCCAACTCAGCATGCGACTGCTGAATAGCTTGCATGATGAGCTGGTGTTGTGTCTGGGCCGTGTCGCCAGATCTCCGGATCGGATATACCTCTATCCCAATGTTAGGCCTCTTCCCGGGTTTTCACAACGCTTGTCCACTCACTTGTTATAATGTCTCCCATAATCTTGCTTAGCTGAACATGAGCTCGAAGTCCGCTCGCGGATGGAAGGCCCTCCTATGTAACAGATTAGACACTGGACTCGAGTTTGGAGGAACCGAACTTACGATATCTAATGGCAACTCGGTATCAATGGCATCATCACCCAGCATCACTGGTCGACCAGTTATACAGCTAACTAGCCTGTATTACAGTTAGAATACAGTCCAAGAAGTCCTCTGGGCTGTCGCTTTACCTATCAAGGATATATATAGTCCAGAAAGTCCTTCGTTTGTCCTCCTCCTCCCGCTGTTTATTACGGATGTCAACCTCAGGCAGTCCCAGTACCTCCATCAACGCCCTCTTTCTATGCAATCCATTGGCTACCGCCAATCTCACCGCCAATCCTATGTGTAAATACGCTGCCTCCCATCTATTTGCTGAAAGAAGGTAATAAGCCAGCATCGACAGAGTCCTCAGAGTCGAAAGACTTGGTGCATCGGAAGGACTGACCATCAGTGCCTTTGCACGGGCGAAGAAGGTCATCCCTGGCTGGAAGGTTGACGAGCTGGATGCCATGGGAGCTGGTAGTCGCGCGTTATAGTCTGTGACGGTGAAATAATTTGGCTGTGATTCACCATACTCGGAGAGCGCACTGTGCGGGCTTGTTGGGGTGAAGGCCTGATCAGGAGTAATGGAGCGGTCTCCATTGCTTGTTCTCCGTGGTACAAAAGATGTCCAGAAGTATGCATCACCGGCAATAGCTTCCTCTTCCACGTCAAGTGGCCCAACGGCAGAGGAAGCTGTCGACTGGCAAGCAAGTGCCAATACAGCATTGACCATACAGAGGACGGTGTAGTCGACCGGTCTGGACTGGTCGCCTATGCCCAACAATCCCATATTCACTGACGTATATAAAGTATCAAGATCCCGCGAGAGCCGGTCTGGGTCGAACCAATAATACACACCTCCTGAGGGTGAGGCCGTGTCTGGGGTGGAGCCACACCCGAGGAAGCTGATGAATCTCTGAACAAGGGAGGCGACCGTTGGCTTGTGTGGAAGGATATATGGATCGGTGGATGGCAGAGAGAGCGGGGCGGAACGACATTCGGAGTCTGCTGCGGAGGCTAAAAAGACTTGAATTGGGTCCAGGAAGTTGTTCATCTGAGTTTGGAGAGGAACAGTGGCCCGCACGAACTCCCGAATTTTGTTCATGAAGGTCAAACCTGCTGAATCACCAATGAAACCTATTCTGTCAGCACCGACCGATCACTTTCTGATATTGAATTCGACATACTATAGGCTTCTGAATCATATCCTGCATTCGATGCTCCTTCATTGCTTACATTCATGGGATTACTGCTTGTGAAGCTAGGCTCTGACTCGCTTCGCTCTGACAGAGATCCCGTGGTCATCAACCTCAACCCGTATTGTGCTGCCAGCTCCTCTCTCTTCTCCGGATCGGGTATAGCTTCGATCAGAGCACGCTCCAGCGCGCCACAACGACCTTGCAGTCTTTCCACCCAGTTCTCTTCCACAACAATCTTGGCAGATACAGGTGGGAAGTTGCAGTCGTAGGAGTTCTTGGAACAGTTTTGACAGGGACTCTCCCCGTTACCTAGAGATAGATATTGTTAGCCATGCGCACCAAGTATTGTACATGCCCACTAACATTTTATCTTGCGGTGTCTGCAACTATCACAACTATGTGAGGGTCAGTCATGTCCCTTGGATTTCACTTCATGAAACTTACGCAACAGGAACTCTTCGTCGCTCTTGAGCCGGTACCTTTGTCCTACTCCGGGTACTACCAGACCGCCCTGGCATACCAATATCATTGATATCGAGGCTCATTTTCTTTACAGAGTTGGGGTATAATGGAAATGTTTTGGACCGCTTGGGTGCCTCGGTATCTGATTTTGAATCAGGAGACTGCTTCCTCTTCCGGGGCGAAAGGGTAGAGGGTGAGCGTGTCTTGTATTCGTTCCTTGTATCGATGGTATCTGTGGGTGGTGATTTTATTCTACTCGACGTCGGACTTCCTTTCGTCTTTATGCCGTAGAGCTTCTGCTCATTATCACCAGCGCTCGGATTAATGCCAACATTCTTTTCAGACTTGCTATCGGACATGACCGGCGAGACCGGGGACGTTGGATACATCTTGGCCTTGCCCAAAGTGCCTCTATCGTTGCTTCTTGTGTGTTTTGTCTCGTCGCGATTGTGCAGAACTTGTGGGAGAGGTTTCCGAGGTGGATAAGAGTATAAAATTTAAAGACTCGCAACGGTATTTGCTTACTTATGGAGAAGAGGTAAGGCTGCCTACGACCCTTGTACCTGCTTCCTTGCTCTTGGAATAGGACGGTCACTTGATGAGGCTAGTTCTCATATGTGTGCAATAACAGATCTGGGCTCTGTGTGGCTCTGAGGGGCAACCGTCGTACAGTGGTTTGGAGTTATTAACGGCCTGTGCGACATCAGTTGCAGCAGACATCCCTACCCTGTCGACAATAAGCCTTTGGAAGCTGCCAGTCAAGCGCGCTTCTGCTCCTTCGGTCAAGGATAGTACCTGGAAATGGGGCATATGGCTTGTACTCAACCCCTTTCTCGTATATCTTATGGCTCAGAAATAAGGCCTGGCGATCTCCAACGAGGCGCACTAACTAGTGCAGTCAATAAACGTCAGAGAGTGCCACTGCAGATCTTGCGGAGAAGAGACTTGGATATGATTTAGTTACAAGGGAGGTGACGAGCCCTTGCAAAATAGGCCTTGGTACCTAGTTCTTGAGCGGGATGCAGTCATGACGGACGATATTCGTCTATCCTCCCAGTTCTAAATGCGCTCGCTATACAATAATATCGGCACCATGATGCATAAACGTTAATCATTCGGCAGGTCCGCTGGCAAATCAACCGGTATGGCCATGGCATGACTGAGAACGTTACTCTAATACCGTTTTGCAACTTTGAACCAAATCAAATTTCAATGTCGTATGACCGTTGTAACGTGTGCAGTGTTGCTCCCAACGGTATGGTATTTCGGGAACGCTATCCGGCCTGTCCTACCCCAGTCGATGCACGCTAACCCACATGCTTAACGTTCTTTAGTAACATCACCGCTGAGCCACTGCACGTTCCAGTCATATTGGTACCCCACCTCAGTTTGTGATACGTCAAATCTCTGCTGGAGAGCCAAATTGTTTTGAAATAGGAACTCTTCTAGAAATTCTATGCAGGTACTCCTAGGCGGCTAAGATTGTGGATTCCTACCTAATCTGAAACGATGAAACAGTACATAAGCCTCCCCCGTGCCCGGACTCTACTTTAACGTCACGAGGCGTCTTTTGATACTGAAAGGCAGAAGGAGACAGCCCTCAGTAGCTACATCCCCAAGAAAAAAGCTCAACGGGAGCCTAATATCGACGTCTAGATCTAGATCTCTTGGTGAATGTTGCTACCTAATTAGGAAATTAGCTCTCTTTGCGTCTTCCAATAGAATTCAATGAGACATGCTTATCAGGTGATCGACAGACGTTAAAATTGGCATTTACATCCCGCTGCAGTCCAGAATAGGGTTCGGGAATTGGCATCGGCAATGCCGAAGTCGGAGACAGAACTCAGTAGCAGAGCGGAACAGGCCCATAATTATCAACCCCAATCAGATTGTAGCGCAGCGGGATGGATCGAGATCTAATCTGCATAACAAGGTCAACTCGTGGTTCCCACAGGCATTACCCGGTTCACTTGCCGCGTGTGTGAATGACCAACAATAGTAATGTAACATACCCAGTGGGTGCTACGTTTCACGATACGGAGTAACCGTGACCTCGGGGTTATCGATACAATACCTTGATTGCAATACATTAAGGTCAGGGGGAGGGATGCGACCAAGGGACGGCAGGCCAGGGCAGATTCTTGAATCATTCGGCCTTGAACAACCTTATAAGGCACAAGGCAGCCTACCAACCGCTCCAGAAGTTTTTCCGGAGATGCCGAGACTTTTAGCTTTGCATGAATCGGTGAGGGAGTGGCTTGCGAGGATTATAGCCCATGGTAAATATAGGCTGTACCGCCAGTCAATCTCGCTAAAGCTTAAACGACGATTTGCGTGATGGGTATCCATGCACCTGAATGAGCCAGTGAAATGGGTGGTAATTTATACGGAAAGGTATGTGCCCTAATCGAGGCCCAAATATTGCGAACAGCCGCCATTGAGTAGTACAGCTAAGTTTTAGACCACACTTTGACTGATAAACAGCGAGGAGTCAAAGGCATTGTTCTCCCTGGCTTCGGTGGACATCGACGGTGATGTGTGACGTGGGTGTTATTTCGGCAATGTTTAGGCCAGGCCCATAATTTCCTCCCAACGCTGATTCTGAATGCAATATATCCTGTTCCCAGCATGACCTCAATAAGTATTTGCGATAAGCAAGTACAACTTCTGGAATCTCAACTCGCTTGAGGTATCCAATGAACATAGGCTGTCTCACAATCTAAGTACACGGCTTGGCTGACATGGCATTATGCACCTGAGCGGATAAATTGTCTCTCCACCACTACCGTTTTTACCGTTGCAAGGCACCATGCATCACTCGTAAACGATCCGCAGCAGCCCATCGACCTCTAAGATGCACTCATTTCCAAAATTAGAAAATTTGGCACTCGATGGTTGCAACAGTCTAAAGCTTGGGCTGCAGACTGCACATGCATTGCATTGGCACTGCAGGGGTTGTGTTTGGTGGGACATGCCATGGGACAAGGTATTGCAATCCCTGGGGCTGCATGTCTCGACTTGAACGGAGAGAGCTTGATTGGGGTCGAGGCTGATGTTTCTCCATACGGGGCTCGAGGGTTTATAATTAGGTAACGTTGCACGCGGCGAAGAGAAGTGGTGGGCAAAGTTACAGCAAAAGTCCGCTGGCGAGTTTCCGGATCCCGAAGTCAATTCAGCTACTGGTACTGTACTATATGATCAGCTGTGGGGAGGGATCAAAATGCACGCAATGAGGCAAGATGTTGCAAATAGCATCAATCATGATGCTGCAAATAGCATCAATCATGATGTTTACATTGCTACTCCTGGATTAGAATTACTCTCCCAAGCTCTCGATCTGGGTTGATTTGTTGCCAAGTAACTGCTGTTAACTCTATCCGTCTGAGGATATCAGTTGGTCTCGGATATCAATATCGCCCGATAATTTTGGGGTGAGTGAGTACACTGTGCCCAATTTACCTCGCATCTTGCTGACAACCAAATAGGTACATATGAATCAGGGATGACGACTATTGGTCCTCAATTAGCCTGGCGTAGTTTTGGATCGTCAAGTCGAGAATCCGGTTCTGGTTCCGGTTCTGGTTCCGGATCCACGGTGTATTTCCTAATTGACCTCCGCACTGGTAGTTTTGATCCCGTCACAGGTACGTATGGGGCTTGAGTGGCGGAGGGCCGGGCGCCGGCATCCGTGGTGCGCGTCGCTAGTCAGTCTGGCCAACACAATGTTTCGCTGGTGTCACCTGATATCGGCACACGGAAATGTCAAGCAACACCATCGGAAACCGCCCGACTAGTTGTAGTTCGGCAGGTTCGGCTTCGGCAAACGAATTTGTACGTCATTTCAGATCACAGGGTATGTTCCGACAATGACGCAACGGATCTCGAACGGCTCGCCTGAGGGTTTCTCATGTTGAATTCACATAAGATATGAAGGGGGATATTGACCAATTGGTGCTGAGACCAGAGACATTACTGTTCCATATCCCCTCCCAGAGATGGCTTTTCGGCTTCATTGTTCTTTCATGTTCCGAGCATCCCGTTCAGATTCCGGTTGCTCTTTGATCAAGCATTTTCTTGCTCTTCCACTATCTTGTGTTGCTAGTTTTAATCACACCCGTTCCATCCAAAACCTTGCTACTCCTAAAAAAGCAAAGCCGACAGAGAAAATCATCTACGGAGTGGAAGAAGACCCCGACGACCTTCTTGCGCAAGAAGCGCAAGAAGCATTATCTGCTGTCACAGGCGGAAATCGCACATCCTATCCGACAGTGTCATATGCCGGATCTGTAACAACAATTCACTCCTCATCCGAGTCACAAAGGCAGGCAGTCTTTGTGGATCACACAATCGATATTGCGGCAATGAGTCACAGGAGCCAGAGCGAGAGTCCCCGGGGGTCACCGCAGACCGTAATTGACATTGCGGCAATGAGCCGCAGGAGTAAGAGTGGGAGCCCCTGGGGTGCGTCGCAGAAGGCACAGAGTAAGCAATTCCCACAGCTAAAGCTTAATCAACTTGCTCCGAATTTCCATGCCCTGTCATCCCATGGGCCAATAGAGTTATACGAATATCTCTCTACCCCTTTAGAATCCCTTAAACCAGATCAAACGGCGAAGACTGCCGCGGATACTAAGGGGGGAAATTGGGTGGTCTTTTTTTCGCACCCGATGGACTTTACCCCTGTCTGTACGACAGAAGTTGCCTCCAAGGCAAAGCTTCAGGGCGAATTTGCGAAGCGTGGAGCTAAGCTTCTCGGGTTATCTATAGGGAGCGTGGAGAAGCACCAACATTGGATGAGAGAAATTCGAAAAATCATCGAAGCTGGAGGGATACGCCGGGGTGGTCCCCTCGGCGCAGCAAAAGCCTCTGCGCTTGGACAGCCTGGGACGGTTCAGCCCGCCTGGGTAGGGGATGATGGCGGAGTAGTGTCCGCCGGGGCCACCCTCAGTGCAGGGGTTCTGGGGGCATTGGATGAAGAGAAGGAGATGGGGATGGAGGATGTCGTCAGGAGTGGTAGTATACGTGTTGATCTTGCGAGGGGGGCGGCCGAATCGACCCTGGAGGGCGAGGAGAGTTTGTTGAATTTTCCGATTATTGCTGATGAGGATGGGTTTGTGAGTCAGCTGTATGGGATGCTTGAGGATGCCCGGGAGGCGACTGAGGTGGATCCGAGTACCGGGGAGAGGAGCATCGGTATGTGGACCCCCCCAATATCAACTACCGTGCATAGCTCCTCGTGGTACACCGCAGCTTGTCTGTTGTGGGTGGATCTACTATACCCTGGCAGAATACCCTGGCAGAATACCATCTGTGCAGGTGCGGGAAGGCTAACCTCCCGGCAGATCACCTTCGGACAGTCCGCTCGCTGTTTATCATCGACCCTAATCGGCGTATCCGGTTGATGACAGCTTACCCATACACGACGGGAGGGAATACTGTGGAGGTTCTGCGCACCCTGGATGCCCTACAGAGGAGTGATCAGGCGGGGGTGTATACACCTGAGGGATGGACGTGAGTTCATTCATCATCCCTTCCCTCATGTTTAAGATCAATATGACTCTCCCTCCATGCGATATTGCACTTTTATGTGTGCTGACAGGAGGGTTTCGCTATTGATAGTGTTGGTGACGAGGTCGTAATCCCTCCAGAGATGACGCACGAAGACGCCGAGAAGAAGTTTGGAAAAGGGTCGGTGAGGCATGTTACTGAGTATGTTCCATCCCGTCTCTTTACTGCCATTATTTTCTCTATTAGAAGACTGACTATTTGATCTAACATAGCTACCTGAGGTACGTTCAGCAGTAACTTGATAGGATGGAGGGGGAGAGGAGGGGAGAAGAGCCTACCCTGGCTAAGGAGGAGAGACTTATTGTATGATTAAAGCGGGATAGGCGATGGGATGGCAGTGCTGCTTACTTTGTATAAATCTGTGTAATATAGCTCCAAATTATTCAACAATTCTGGGATTGGCATGGGCGTTACCCTCAGGTTTGCCAAGCCTCACCCTGGGGGCGGAATTAATCTATGCCACATTCACGTTAACTCCTGGTCTGGTTGATTAACTCCGGGTAAATTCATTTCCTTCACATGTCGATCAGTATGAACTACTCTCCCTAGTTCTACTAGGTACCGGTATCGGAATCGGCACGGGATATATCAATGTCACACAAAATGATATCGGCATCGCATCCCCCGGTGCATAGACTATCACATCCTACTAGTAAAACCTGTCGCCAAACAACTAAACCTACTGGTACTTTGGTTGTGCACGCAAGCGGCAAGAACATTACCTAGAACTGTGCTGACTATAGCGACGACGGCACATCTAGCTCTTACCGGAGCTGACCTCTAAGTATATGTATCTGAGAATTGATATATTTTAATTTTGGAGCAGAAGAAGGGAGGGGACTGAGGACGGAGGGGTAAATTTCTGGAAACTTACCGGATTAGGATATAAATATGGGTGTGTATGGGATCACGGGGAGCCGCGTGCTTCAGGTTCGCGCCTTGATCTTATCCTTCGTCCTCCTTGATCTAATCGGGTTGAGGTGTGGGGTATTGTGGTTTGGTTTGGCGAGTCTGGCTGAATATTGTGCGTCTGAAGGTCTGAGTTTTGTTGCAATTGGTACTTATATATATATATACAGGATTCTGTGCCGAGAGGATCAGGTTCCCGATAGTTGCTACGCTGCACGTCTAAGCTACTAAACGTTCTCTTGAGACATTTCAGTCACTGGGTGATTGTTTGTTTTGTCTTTTCTGTCCTTTTCCAATTCTGATTTAACTTCTTACCCCTTCAATTGCTTCGGAATTTGATTTCTGTTGATTCGGGAACCGTTTTGAGAATACTATCTACTTCATTGGCCACATCAACGGATTTCATATTTAACAACTATTTATTTTTTGCTTTAATTACGAATTCGATATATCGACATACGTTTGTCTCATCTGTACAACTTTCAAGATCAAATTCTAGGAACAGCACCCCTTGAATTCATAGCGTAGCACACAAGAACGCATATAGCAAGATGTCAACCAACCCCTATTCCGGCCTTAAACGCTCTGACTCCCTTGAACTCCCGCGGTACACCGACACGAACAGCAAGACCTCCACATTCCTCACAACCCCCACCCTCTCTCCCGCTCACCCCCCACCA
>Ga0307511_10007518_pt1 | contig 10955 bp, 9 predicted proteins | sample 13_EM_MG_FD_200266 | JGI IMG/M metagenome (GOLD analysis project Ga0307511, IMG submission 200266) | Populus trichocarpa ectomycorrhiza microbial communities from riparian zone in the Pacific Northwest, United States - 13_EM | ecosystem: Host-associated > Plants > Roots > Unclassified | place... | reverse complement strand
ACTACTGGATTTCAGATACCCTGTGATGTTTGTTGTGAAAGGTGCATGTCGTGTTCGTTATACTAGTCCTCGATCGAAAAAAACTAACTACATGCATTAGAGTTTCAATCACAATCAATTATTATCTTGCTGCTCGCTCAGTACTGCAACAATCTTTGCTGGCAGTTTTGAGTAAGAATGATATTATGTCAGCCCCAGATTTTCGCATGAAGTGCGTGACGTGATGCTAGCTAGGTTAGAAAATATAACATGTAGATTCTGCTCAATTACATTAAGTGCAAGTCTTGGGGAGGAATGATATTATGAGCTCAGATTTTCAGAGCATAAATGTGTAACCTGCTCATCTGACGTGTAGATTTATCAAATGGTTTTTTGGCAAGATTAATGACTATCACTGATGCTTGTGAGCCTGTCATTTGTGACTTTGGCATTTTACATTTATGCTGGCTTGCGATCGATTCTTTGGATGGTCTGGGATTTAGACATTCAGTCAGACAAGTCATATTTTTAAGCAACTATACATTCAGACAGAATGTGAAACTCTCTCATGTATGTTGCAGTTTCAGTGCACTTGACATGTATTCTGATGTAACCGATGCATGGATTGTATTATAACTTTGTGGTTCCTCTACCATCTAATACAGACATAATGAAGGCCATCTTTTCTACAGTTATGTTACAGATTATTTATTCTAGATCATACTTTCTCAGCACTATCATTTTGGTTTTTGTAATTCTAGCTGTCCAATGTCAGCCACTCAATTCTGATAATGTAACCACAATTCAAATTGATTTCCACCCTATTTTTTCTCATGCACATTATAATGTGATTTTCTTCTTGTAACTTCATGTTGTTTCTCCTTTTTGTGTTGCTAGGTGATTTGCTTCAGGATGTTAACCATATATCTTACAATGAATTAAGATCAGCAACAGATAACTTCCATTCAAGCAATAAGATAGGACGGGGAGGTTTTGGCGATGTTTACAAGGTAGTCAGAAAATTTCAGATGGTTCTAGTGATAACATTCTGCCAAATTAATTAGCTTGTTAATTTTGTTGAAAGTGTTAAACTTAATATGTTAGACTTTGAATGCATTCAATAATGAAATAAATAGCTTTCTTTTCTTTCCAGTTTGTTTCCCATATAAATTTCATGGTCATTACTCATTCTTGTTGCATAACTTGTAAACTCAGGCCGTTGAATGGAGCAGTAAAGGAAATAATCATGGCCTGGTTCAAAACTTATTGTACCAAAATATAAAGCATGCAACAATTTAAATTAATCTATCCGGATTCTTACAGTACTTGAAGTTATATGCTTTTGTTGACATCAATTACATGCTATGATTTTTGTCCACAACAAAATTCTTTTCTGTAACTATCATACAAGCACGATGGAAAACTATTCTGCTACACTGGAGATATTCTGAGCTTCTCCTATTGCTATCTCTTATGAGTTCACTCAAGCTCATTTTCTTTAATTTTTGTTGAAGAGCTTAAAACACCAATTTTCTAGGCCCCTTCTTTCTTTCCAGAACTAATATCTAACTCAATTGTCTTTGTTATCATTCTCTCATGACTGGACATATTTTGGAACATCCACTGTCTTGAAGATGCAATCATCATTTTGACCATTTTATGCTTTATAAAGACTTTTACTTGTTTTCTATTTGGAAACATTGGTAGGGAACCCTCAGGAGCGGAATACAAGTTGCTGTAAAGACACTTTCCGCTCAATCAAAGCAAGGCGTACGAGAATTTTTGAATGAAATCAAAACGATATCAAACGTTAGGCATCCAAATCTTGTTGAGTTGATAGGGTGCTGTGTTCAAGGAGCAAACCGGATTCTAGTATATGAATATTTAGAGAATAACAGTCTTGATCGTGCTTTGTTAGGTGAATTTATGAGAAGTTTTATTGTGACAGCTGAACTAGTTATTTTCTATCATGGCCAGACAGAAATGTGTAATATTTTTTATCCTTTTCTATACTTTCAGGTTCAAGGAGTACAAATATTAGACTAGACTGGGGAAGGAGATCTGCTATTTGCTTGGGTATTGCTAGGGGTCTTGCTTTCCTTCATGAAGAACTGGTACCACATATCGTGCATAGAGACATCAAGGCTAGCAATATACTTCTTGACAAAGACCTCAACCCAAAAATTGGAGACTTTGGGTTGGCTAAACTGTTCCCAGAAAATATCACCCACATTAGCACAAGAATAGCTGGAACAACGTATGTTGCTGTTCTTTTGACATTATTTTACTTTAAACAGATGCTGTAGACAAGCATCTTAGCTGCAGTGATGAAATGCTAAATCCTCATAACCAACAAGTTAGTTTTTCAGTCAGCGTTGCTAGATTTTAAAAAGAATTTTTCCTTCCTCCTATAACGATAGCTAAGGGAACTACATATACTAAACCAAGTAACACTGCATTGTCAGCATGAATAATGTTGCATCCTTATTGATCATTCAGAATAAATTTGACTTGTTAACAATCATCCGAGAGTTAGATGCAGCACAGTTTTGAAGTCATCAACCATCCTATATATAGTTTCCATCAAACCCTGGGCCAAATTCAATCTCTTCATAGTTTGAAGTTTGGAATATATTTCTTAAAATAAAAAAGTTGCTCCTACATCTATGACACTGACAGGTCTCTTTGATTTCACTTCATGAAATAGACATTTCATATCTTTCTCATTCTTTAATTTCGTTTAACTTTAAGTTTTCAACTTGGAGTGTCGTTACTCATTCATTCTGATTTTGAGCCCATAATGTCTTATATTTCAATTTCTGAAACTTGGTCAATGGCTTTTTATTTTTTTTTTAATTCACGGTTCCTTTCTGACCTCTGACAATGTTAATCAAATCTGTCCTTTTAAGGTTTAACTGTTTCGCGTCCGAGTTTTCAAATTTGCTAGTCATGCTGAGCAGTCTGCAGTGCTTTTCTACATAAAGTTTGTATTTAAGTTCTATGTTGCAAGGGAAATTAAATAGCTATTACCTTTCTCTGTTTTTGTTTTGCAGTGGTTATTTGGCACCAGAATATGCATTGGGTGGTCAGTTAACCATGAAGGCTGATGTGTACAGCTTTGGGGTTCTTATCCTTGAAATAATTAGTGGCAGAAATAGTACAAAGCCAAGCTGGGGAGGGATGGAGAAGTTACTCCTAGAATGGGTATGTTGATTTTCCTTGTGCAAACAGACTTCCTGATAGCTTTGGATTTATATTGCCTATTACACGGGAGATCCTCTTTTTCGTCATAATTAGTATGCATTCATTAGTTTAGAAAGGTTTTGAACGTGATTTGGATTTCTGGTGTGGCAACAGCAATAAGTTATGAAATAGGAAGAAAGCTTAATTTAAATGAACCCTCATTCATACAACTAATGCCTTGATATTTGGTACTTCAAATTTTCCTCACTGGATGTGATCTTGTTCACTAGCAATCTTATACTGTTCAATTACTCTTGCCCACTTCTAAAGGCATGGCAGCTTCACGAAGAAGGGAGACCCTTGGAACTCGTGGATCCAGAGATGGGAGAATTTCCCGAGGAAGAAGTCATTAGGTACATTAAAGTTGCCTTTTTCTGCACCCAATCAGCAGCAAACCGAAGGCCACTCACGAGCCAGGTTGTTGACATGCTTTCTAAGCAAATCCGGCTAAATGACAAGTTACTAACCGCTCCAGGTTTCTTCCGAGATTCAGATAGCGCTAGCGGGGGACCTTCTTCCATGAAAAAATCAACCACCGACTCTACTAGCTACCAGATGAGCTCTGTTCCGGTAACAATCACCGAGGTGACTCCCAGATGAAGGATAACCTTGCATTTGCTACTTAGCATCAAGCTTCGGGAAAGAAATGATGGAGGTGGAAAACAAAGAACTAGTTGCTAGGGAACACACTTGCTTCATTACCGTTATCATTAGTTACGGATACGTAGTTCATTTGTAGGAAGAGGATCACAGTTTATGCCCAATTGAAGTGGCAAATTTATATTGATGTAGCAAATATGTTCAACATGCAATTATGTGTTGCGTTTTTGATGATTTTATCTCTTGATATGAGAGTGATAAGAGTTTGTTATCTAATAAAAGGCCAAAAAAAAAAAGAGCTCAGATGCTGTGTGATTATTATAGGAGGATGAGCCCGTCAGTTCGCCGGTTCAACTAGCCGTACTAATTTAACTGCCAGATGGCCGAGTTTTTCTCTCTCCTTGGATCATAGATAAGAACCGTGGTTATCATATATGATTTCAGAATCGGTAAAAATGTTTTTTTATTTAAAAATATATTAAAATAATATATTTTTTAATTTTTTAAAATTATTTTTAAAATCGATGGATGAAAATAATAAAATATATATAAAAAATTCAAACAAAAAAATTTAAAATTTAATAAAACATGATTTGCACTGCGTTATTAAATGTTAAAAAAAAAAAAAATTAGTATTATTAAGTATGATAAAAAAAAATTTTTAGTATTAATCTGGTTAGGTTTGGATTTGGATTTATAGGTTATTAAAAACTTAACTAGATTAAAAATGTTTAGTCGGTTTATATCTTGTTGGTTCAACTAAAAACCCAAACCGAACATAATTTCTCAAGTTCGGACATGATAGAGATTAACAACCATGATTAGATGTTGTCGTACAGTAGGGAGTATTAAAAACCAAGTTGGATTGGATGTGTTTGTTCTTGTCAATATCTTGTTTGAACCAATTAAAACCCTGGCCTATATTAAACTCTTAGCACTAAATTTTTTGAATCAACCCAGCAAATTAAAGCAACATTAAATGGCTATGGAATACATAAAAACCAAGTTGGATTGGATAATTTTTTGCCAATGTAAAAATAAATGTTCATATGATATCAAAGTTTTAGAAGGAGTAAAAAAAAATTAAGAATCTGATAACTAAAAGAGATTGCATGTGCTGTCAGAGCAGTCATCCGAAAAGTAAATAAAAACAAAAATATATAAATCGAGCATGTTCTTACTCATGCAATTAATTTAATTTAATTAAAAAATAAATTTTTTTTTGAAAAAGCTAGATTCAACAAAGATCAAAAAACAATTATGAGTTAACTTTTGTTACTTTCAAAATCACAGAAAAATCTCATAGAAAGCGAAAAACAAAATGTTGGTGGATGAAATTGAAAAAAAAATGAGCTTAAAAAAAATTCAAGCAAATCCGGGTGAACTTTGTAAACTCAAGTTAATCTCTCAAACTCGTAACTCATTAAATTATAGACTTAGACCAAATCAAGAAGCTCAACACCTGCAAGATTAAATGGTGGATGATGAAATCAATAAGTTTAATTTAATTAAAAAAACAAATTTTTTTCTAAAAACGATAAATTTAACAAAGACTGGAAAAAAAAAACTTGAGGTAACCCTTGTTATTTTAAAAAGAAAGACAATTTCATGGAAAGCAAATAAAAACAATGTTGAAGGATGAAATCGTAAAAAAAAAAAAGCTTAAAAAAAAGAAAGAAAAACCAAGCAAACCTGAGTGAACCTTGTAAAACCAGGTTAAACTCTCAAAACTCGCAATTTGTTAAATTCTCAATGGGCTCAACACTGAAAAAATTAAATGTTGAAGGATGAAATCAATTAATCTAATTTAATTTAAAAACAAAATTCCTTTAGAAAAAATAAATTTAACAAAAAAGAAAAGAAACAAAGGCAATCCATGTTATTTAAAAAACAACTTAAAACTCATAGAAAATGAATAATAAAAAAACAAAATGCTAGAGGATGAAAAAAAAACTTAAAAAAGAAAAAAAAACAAGGAAACCAGTGTCAACTTTGTAAACCGGGATTAGTCTCCTAAACCTGCAATCTGTTAAATTTTAGACCCAGACTTAACTAAAAAGCTAAACACCCAACTAGTTAAATGTTGGAGGATGAAATAATAAGAAAAGAATGAATCTAAAAAAAATCTTGCAATGTAAAAAAACACAACAATAATAATAAAATGGATTAGATTTGATAGGAAAAAAAACTCAAGAATGATGAAGTTGTAAGAAAAACAATTGCAAAAACTATCTAAAATAAAAATATAGTAATCAAAAGAATAAAAACCAAATATGTCTGATGAAAATATCTATTGGGGATGAAATTGAAAGGAATCCTTAATTTCACAAATTATTCTAAATAAAAAATTATAATAAAGAGAATATGGATGAAATTGAAAGAAATCCTTAATTTTATGAATTATTTTAAATAAAAAAAATGATAATAAAGAGAATAGGGACAAGATCTTAAAGACAACAAACTTCAAGAACTAATTTAATTTTTTTAAGGTCAACACGAAAATTAAGTAGAAGAGAAAAAAAAAACTAGAGTCCACATGCATCAAGCTGACCATCATGATGCTACACGTGCCACTTATTTATGGAAGGGATGCCAAGATGTTTCGGCAGTCATCCTAGAAGTAAGGTTTTGACCATCGGATGAAGATGATGCATCGTTCGAAACTCACGGACACTGTTCACGCGCCTCTAGCTTTATTTTATTTGTTTATTGACAAAATTATTCTATTATTCCTAATGATACTAATAACTATCAAATAACATAATGCAAAAGATAAAAGAACACTTAAAATAAAGGCAAAATCTCAAGGTTAATTATATAATTTAACTGTTGTAAAATTAAATTCAAAAGATGGAAAAAGCTCTTTAATCAAAGTTTAATATTGTTTTGCTGTCAAGGGTAATAAAATAATTATATTATTAAAGAAAATAAAAAAGATACCGTCCTTTTTTGTCAGGACTCATAAATCCTGTAAAAATACTTTGATACCCCTAAAATAAAGCCAACTGATTTCACCACTCAACAACATAATAGTAATTTCACTGTGCGATTTACACTGCTTTTTACTCAACTATTTTATGTTAGTAGTTCGCAAGCTTGAATCGATTTCAGTGAACTGGCTTACCCGTTTGCCGGTCTTTTTATTTTTTCATATATATAATTTTTTTTATATAAAAAAAACAGGCAAACGGGTCAATCAGTTCTCTGTCTATAAAAAAGAAAAAAAGAAAGAAAAAAAGGAGAGGCTCACATTCCGGATGAGACGGGAAACATGACCTCCTTGACTTTTTATAGCCACATCCCACATGTACGTTTGGGCCAACTGGAGAGAAACTTCAATCTATTGAGTTTCTATATCATTGAAAAACATCTTCTCATTAGCGCTGGTTGGTGTGGTATTTAATTATCACAGCATAACAGCCTCAACTTCCCCCCTTGTCCTTTCCCATTTATGCATCCTGATGTGATATCTGTCTTGTCACTCTCGAGCCGAGCCGAGCCGTCATTTATCACTATTGATCACGAAGTCAAGGTTCAACATTTCGATTGTCCAATCTCGAACCAAACACGATTGAAAAACATGTTTCGTTGGAAGTGTGATGAGTGTTGAAGCTTGAGCGTTTGTTTTGCAAGTGCTTGGATTTTAGATGCCATTTTTACGATGGGAATTGCATGGGTCTACAAGCTTGATGATCCACTAATTAAATATAGGAATATGGGGCCAAAATTTAAGACAAAAACAAACTGTTTCCAAACTAGATTGGAGTATATTTTAGGATCGGACGGGCATTTTATGTTCGAAGTTTTTATAGGGAGTGAATCTTCCGTTGCTTTCCCACAAGCCTGTGAATACGACAGAGAGAAAGGAGGCAGTGTAGAAGGCTAACTCCAAAAGACAACGCAAAAACAAAACCAATTTCAAATCTCAGTGCATACAAGTATAATATATGCCCCCAGAAAAAAAAGAGCAAATAACAGAACCAACATACCTAGTCATTATGTGATCAAAGACAGGGGAGGCATCACACTACAAAATAAAACCCTGGTAAAGATGGTACAAAAAGTATAGAGTTAAACAACGGTGAAGGGAGAGAGAATGTGAGGGATTAGGCAGCTGGAGTTGGCTCTGGCTCTGCAGTTGGCTGGGCAATGTCAGCAGCTGCATCTTCTTTGGGCGAGTTGGAGGAACCGTTAGCAGGGGCATCTTTGGCAGGTGCAGCAGCCTCTGCCTTTGCTCCTGACGTGGTTGCACCTAATGCTGCATCTTTTCCGGTTACGGGATCTTTGACATCCTTTCCAGTTTTGGCATCTTTTCCATCCTTCCCGTCTTTGGCATCCTTTGGAGGAGGTGGGGGTGGGATCATATGAGGTGGGGGTGTATGTTTCAGCTTAACAAGTATCTGTCGCAACCTTGAAAGATCAGTGGGTTTTCCTGGCTTCGGGCCCTGGATAACAGTAACTGATGGCTTCTTATCTTGATCCTTCTCTTTCTTGCCTCTCCTCTTCTCAATATTAGGAACTTCACGAGGAATGATCTCAGCTATTGCTTTCCAGTACTGTTTGTCGGCTTCTTTGTGGAATTTCTCTTGATTGGCTAAGTACAACTATTCCGTACAAATACTCGTCATCAAAACATGGCAACTGGTACATTATGCGCAAAAATCTAGCAAATTCAAAGCTCTTAGAAAAATTACCTTCTCTCTTTCTCTGTTAGTAGCTATGTTGGTCTCAATATTGAGCTTCCTCTTCTCATAGAAACCTCGTATATACTCGTCCGCTTCTTCAATTATCTGTTTCCTCATCTCCTTCTCTCTCATCTCCTTTTCCTCAAGATGCATGGCATTTTGACTGCCAACCCAAACGGATCATAAATTTGATAAGCAGAAAAGTTTGAGATAATTGTAATATGTTATTTTATGAAACAGGATCTGTTCCTATTCGAATAGCAAATAACTGGATATTTTTTACTGCCCAACCCAAACAGGTAATAAATTTGACGAGCAGAAAATCTCAAGAGAATTGTGAATGTACATGCTGATAATATTTTATGAACAGTGAGTGTTTTGACAAGACGAGCATCATAACAGCAACTTCAGAGACAAGTAATCTCTCCGAGGAGAATTTCACTGCTTCTGAAAATCATTCAAAATTTCTAACTTATGGCAGATTCGTAGCAGGCTTCCTACAGTACTTCAATATGCCAGATATTAAATCCATCTTGGCTGAATAATTGCAAAGAAACATGTTTGCTACCTGGAAATAGATAGATGCAACAACCAACAAGAAACAAGCAAAGATTTCTTTTCATCATCACATCATCCTTCCACTATAAATACCTTGTCAAAGGAGGATAGCATACCATCCGGTAATTTGTAGTTTACAACCACGCTTCAACCCACATAGCAGAGTGAAAAACTACACAGACACAGGAATGTCCTAAGAAGTATAGAAACAAAATCCTAAATCAAGGAAATCATCCAACTTGTATAACCCCAGCTACTTCCATTAGAGAATCAACAAAATAGGCACCTCAATAAATGCATAGGTTAAGATAAAAAGTTGACTAATTGCCAATGAACCATCAACTTACAATTCAAATATATAATATAACCACAACTCAATTCCAATTGATTCAACCAGCAACCCTCTCATAATTCAGTCCCTGATAGCACTGAGGCACTTGCTGCTCAAAGACAATCTCTCTCAACTCAAAACCTAAAACTACTGATCAAAGTTTAAAAAATCTCAGGCATTGAACTGCAGTGTCAATCTCACAAGACATAATCGGAACCAGAGATTAGATCACCAAAATTGGTACCTTAATCTTCCTATATTGCCCCCACTAGCTAATAACATCTAAAAGATAGCATTAAATTAAGCTCCTAACCATCAACTAACCTATAAAATACTCTCCCGAAAACAAATCAGTCAATTCACAGTCACATGCTGCTGCCATAAATGAATCACCAAGCCCACTTAAATAGGCCCCAAAACAATCTCATACATCAGGATGAAACAACTGACTGATCGGAAATGGTAAGTTGAAGCTCAACAGATATAGATTCGAGGAGCATTCCTCGCCATAACTCCACTGAACTCACGCGACACCAAGATCAGCACCGTAATCTACTTCCATAAACTCTAATAAGTACATAAACTTGTGCAGATCGCATTAAATTAAGTTCTAAATCATCAATTAACACTAAAGTCTAAAGCTAACCACTTGCTATAAACAGATCAATCAATTTACTTCTACTATAGAGAAACCAGCAGATCTAAAGATTAAACAAATTAATGGAAAAAAAAATCTCACCGACGCCACTCGCGAAGAGCATAACCTTCCTCAGGCTCCATTTCAGTAGGTGGAGGAAGGATCGGTCCATCACTCACAAAAACGTCGTCGTCCGCTCCATTATATCCATTACCATTCCCGTTCTCTACATGCACCGATCCGAACGGACTCTGATGAGAGAAATCCGGATCCGCATCAGATCCAAACCCGAACACATCAGGAGAACCACTCACGTGATCGACGGAGACATCTCCGCCGGGGAAATCACCAGGACCGGCGGCGGTGGAGTAAGAGGCGAAGTTGGAGTAGCTCTCGTCGTCTACTCCATCGAAAGAAGTGTGACTTGAAGGTTGAATGACTTCAAATGCATCAAAGGCAGCCATTTAAACTGATTGCGTGTTTCTCTCTCTAAAAAGCAAGAAATATAGTCTCTCTCTCTCTCTAGAAATTGCAATGAACCGGTGGTTTGTTTCCTTAGTTCGATTTTTGTTTCTCTCTCTATCTGTGTTTTAGCCTTAGCCGAGCAAGCTGGGGTAGCTTTGAAGGGAAGGGCTGTTTACTTCGCCTTTTTTGACCTTTTATATACTATTTTTGAGCGGTGACGACTTACTGACTGACTGACGACAGAAAAGAAAAGAGGGAAACGAAAGGATTTTACTTACTTTTACCACCTCTTACCATTAATTGCGTTTCTTAAAAATATTTTTGATATTAATGTATTAATTTTTTTATTTTTATTTTTGTTATTAATATATTAAAATTATTAAAAATACTAAAAAAATGAATTTTATATTTTTTAAGATAGATGTAAATAGGCTCGAAGTGAAAAAAATAATAATAA
>Ga0307511_10007517_pt1 | contig 10955 bp, 4 predicted proteins | sample 13_EM_MG_FD_200266 | JGI IMG/M metagenome (GOLD analysis project Ga0307511, IMG submission 200266) | Populus trichocarpa ectomycorrhiza microbial communities from riparian zone in the Pacific Northwest, United States - 13_EM | ecosystem: Host-associated > Plants > Roots > Unclassified | place... | reverse complement strand
TTTGGATTAACTCAGCAGATTCAACCAAATACTGTGGTAGGAAGTTAAGGACAATCGAAAGTTTGGGGCCATGGCCCTAAAGCTTATGACCTGTTTAACAAGGTGTGAGTCCAAACTGGATTTACAAGTTTATGAACCTTTGATTTCATCTTAGGCTAAATGTCCTTCACATCATTGCGATTTATAGCGTCAGCCTCTGTGGAATTTATATACACAGACACGATGGGATGCCTATCAGCGAACCTCCCTAGACAGAATCCATGTAAGATCAAGGAAATGTGAAAAGCAGCTCGTTCCTTCGGAGATTGTTTGGGCCAGAAGACTGGTCAAGCTTGTTTCCCACGCTATAGACTATTCTTAGAACATTTCTACTCCAGCCCCTCTGCTTCTTTTTCTTTGAGTCAAGCGTTTGGGAACACGGTTCAACCCGCGTTCCTAAAAAATTTAAAATTTTTTTAAAAAATATTTAATATGATTTGTACGTTTTAGATTGTTTTGATGTGCTAATGTCAAAAATAATTTTTTAAAAATGAAAAAACATCATTGGCATGCATTTGGCACGAAAAGTTATTTGAAAAGCATCCACAACCACACTGCCAAACACGCTCTTAAATTTGTTATTGTTCAGTTTTTATGGTTGAAATTTTAAAAAAAAATTGAAAAATCACTTTTTGTTGTGATTGGTGTGGGTTAAATGCATGTTAGGTTTAAAGTATGATTCAACTTTATATTCATGAAAAAACATGTCAAAAATATTTGGTTAAAAACTGTGATTCAATTTGACGTTGGTAATATCAGAACATAAATCGTAATCTTAATTTCCAATTAAGACCTATATGATTTTAATATCAATTTCTTTTGAAGTTAATTATAACTTATCCTTTATAGTTTATCAGAGTTGAGTGTTAATTATAATTTAGTTTCTATAGCTTAAAAAACTAACTGATTAGTCCTTGTTGTTTTCTAGAAACTATATATTTGGTCCCTTTTTTTAAATCCATTTATAACAGTCTTTTTCTTGTATATCTCATGTTCTTTTCTAATTTATTTTGATTTTTTATTTTAAGAAATAGAAAAGGAAAAGTAGATAGAATGGAGAGATTGGTGGAATTTTCTTTAACAAAATATTACCAAATTAAACACAATTAACTTTGGTAAAAGAGCTATTTAATTATTTTGGATAGCACATAATTAACTGACTAAGTTATAATTAACTCTCAAGATTAATTAATTTACCTTTGTGATTATAAAAATAATAAAACACTCCTTTGCCTAACATTGACCATTCTTAATTTGTATTTTTGTCACCAAAAATGCATTTTCTTTTCTCAACAAATTTTCATGTATTATCTACTCCTCTTCTTCTTGTGATTCTTTTCTCAGAATAAATTGAAAAATAATATAAAATTGATAAAAGGACTAAGTTGTAAATAGATTTAAAAACATAGGAATTAAATATATAACTTCAAAAACCACGAACTAATAAAAAAAATTTAAAAGTATAGGGGCTAAGTTATAATTAACTTCCTGTTGTATTCTCTCTCCTTTTTGTTTCTTTTGATAACAAGCCCTTGTTTTATTTAAATGCAAGTCAACTGATAAAGTCTTCGCTCATTTATTACTATACAAAAGAAATAAACATGTTTTCCCATTTAATTTATTTTGTTAAATATGTCTACTTACGAGCCCTTCTTTACAAAGTATAGGGTCCAAGAAGCAAATATACAAAGTAAACAAGGAAAAAAGAATTAAATAATCAAATCGGTGGAACCAATTATAAAAAAAAGTAAGCAAATATACAAAGTATAGGGTCCAAAAAGCAAAACACAAAGTCACAGATAGGCAAATAGATTAGGAGTGGAAAGAGAAGGGTTACTGATAGAAGCAGAAGAGAAGGAACTTGAGAAGAGCCGGAGGGGGAGACTGAGACCTACTGGAAGTTGTGGGCATGAGGTGTTTGGCAAGAAAATGGATGTTTTCCTTATGATGATTTCTTACCAATACCTCTCATGCCAATGATTTCCAGCAGTTCCTCCCTTTCCCTTCTTTCTCCACTTTGCTATCAGAAGCCACCTCTTCGCTTTTCATGGAGGTCAATCAAGCTAAGCCTCCTTCTTTCCTTTTATCACCTCTCCATCTATTCTCTAACTTGTGATGTTAGCACTTCAGGATTTCCTAGTCTTTTATGATGATACTTTTCTTTCATTTATTTTATTATCAATGTTATCATCGCTGCTAACTATTGCTTATCTTTGATGCGACTATTAATCTCCAGTGTGAGCCGACTCGAGCTGGCGGGTCAATTCGGTAACCCATTGATTCAGGACTTGATCCGAGCCGATTCGGGACTCGAACTAGCGGGTCCTCCTTCCCCTCTCTTATCCAGCTTCCCCTTCAGCTCTTCATGTTCTCTCCTCTCTTGTTTTGTCGCTTCCTTTTACTCCATGGTTGACGTTTTCCTTGCGACAAGAATGAACAACGTATGAGCATGTCTTACAATCCAGAACAAGTTAGAGATGTAGTTCTTTTCCTACAAATAAAAACTAGATTTTGTTGGCAACCGAGGTGTTCCGTGCTACCATCAAGAAAGGTTGCGTTTCTTGCTTTTGCCAGCCATGAGTAATTGATTGTTGATGCTCAAGACATGACCATTTTGACGTCCATCAAAACTTAATTTACGAAGATATTGTTTCACGAGAAAGAAAGCAGTATCAAACGAAAACGTAAAATCTGGTCTTGGATTATCATTGAAATCTCTGCCATCCCTCCAGTAAGAACAATCCCATGAAACATGCAATCAAACTATTCTAGCTGTCTCCGATGAGTCCCTTCCCCTCCATGTATAATTCGCCAACCCAGGAGATGGAAGGAAAATGTTTCAAAACAGATGGCTCCAACGCAATTATTTTAAACCAGTCATATGTTTCGGCTAATGACGCTGACAGTGGGTCTGACTCAAACTTGTAAAATTGAAAACCTTCGGCGAAGGAGCAATAAGGGATAAATTAGCTAGAAGCAGAACAGATGCAGCAAAGTTTATACATGTAAACTGTCAGAACTATTTTTTAGGAAAGATAAATGTTTTTCCTATTATCCCATCATTAATGAACAGCGAGCTTGCGCCTATAAATTTATAAATTATACCAACGGGTATACAAAGGAATCATCTCAAGCAAAACTTGCAAGCCCCCTATGCTTTAGAAGGGATAAATAATAAACATGTATCAAACTCAAATCTACATTGCATCTGCAAAGTAATTATTATCCCTGCTTCATCTCTGGTGAAACCATGCTAACTCGTCCCGACCACCATGGATGAAGAAAATAATATATCAACACAGAAATGTCAAAAATGACATCGACCGCAAATGTGCATGAAGAAATACCACCATCCAACTATAGATCTGCAAAAAAGCTGCTTGTTGCATCATTTGCGTGCTCATTTTTTCTCTTGGCTCCTGCAAAAAATAGGACAATTAATAGCAAATACATCAGATTCTAAAGACACCACACTTGTAAGAGGGATGCATATAGCATACATTTTATCAACAGATTCACTGGTTGCAGTCTAAGAGGGTGTTTAAGAGTGTAGTGCTGTTGCTTTTCAAAGTTCTTTTCGCTCGAAAATGCATCAAAATAATGTTTTGTTTTTTAAAATTATTTTTGATATCAGCACATCAAAATTATCCAAAAACATAAAAAAAATATTAACTTCTAGCAAAAAAAAAATATTGAATTTTTATGAAACGCCGTTTGGAACTGCAATAAAGGCACAAGCAAAGTTGGGATTCAAGGCAAATGAAAACACAGATCATGCAAACAACTTAGTGATATCACCAAAAAAAGAAGAAGAAGAAAGAAGTTTGAGATAAAATGTCATAACTTAAATCTTCAGGTGTCCATGATTCATGCAACTGTTAAGGATTGAATTCAGTGCTTAAAGGAGGAGGCCTATATTTCACATGTCAACTCTAATTACAGGATAATTAAATAAAGATATATATTGTTCTTAGCACTCTCATAAAGGCCACTAAAATAGGTTCGGTACATTTTTATATCCGCAAAGGAGCAATCAACCAGTAGTCAGGACACTATGTTAACTATCAAAGTTTGCCGATAATAGCACAAATATTAGCTATTCACGTCCAAACCTCTGATGAAAGAAGATATATTCATGATTCTCCTATTAAATCCAGTTTACCTTTTCTAGACTTTGGAGGTTTAGTATCCATATCCATTGCATCACTATCACTGTCTGATACAGGAGCTTGATCATTTTGAGCATTTCCAGAATTTTGCAATAAATCATCCAAATCCCACATCTGAATTAAACAAGTAGTTGAGTCAGGACATTACGATAAAGGCAGCAAGGATGGTACATACAGAAATTGTGCATAGGGGTGCAGATGTGCAATTCCGCATGCATATGTTTAAAGACATGTTTGTTTATATTTGTACGCAGAGAAAGATAGAGAGAGAGAGATCCACCTTCAACACTTGATCGTGTGAAATGCTGCCAAGATACTTTCTGTCATGAGAAAAGGCTGCAGATTCCAAACAAAATCATACTCTCAGAAAGCTTGTTTTGGCAATCTAAAAACACAAATCCAGCTCTTTAGACAATTAATACTCAAACTGGAGAAGGTGGCACTAGTGACTCTTAAATGAACCTCAAACTTTAGTGAGACAATATATTCATTAGTTTATCAAGTGAGCCAGACCCCTGACCACCTTAGTTAACCCAAGTGTTGTAAGCAAATCAATTTATGTGGGATCCACTCCTTTTATATTAGAAAATCCTTTATTGAGACCACAAAGCAATAAGCCCTCCACTTTTACACAGTGTGTAACTCTTAAGTCATGAAACAATTCTACCTACGAAGCAAACAGTGTGTGCATAACCAACAATTCACAACAATCACTTTTCTTTGTTTGATCTTAAACAAACTCTCTCAGTACCTTTTCAAAATCCCGGGGTAGTTAAAGGGATTTCAAAACAAAATTCTTGTTGGATTATATGGTACTCTTGAAAGATAAGAATTAGGATTGTTAATTTCACACTTTCAGCAATTTGCTTCATGAGTATAATAATCAACAGCATACGATGTCATTAATGAAAATAAACTTTGATTAGCATGAGAGGCAAAGAGAGGAATTGAAAAAAAGTAGATCTCCATGGATTAGGTTATGTGAAATGGAAGCATAGAAGCTAAGCTGGAAGTTTACTGTTGTATAGCATCAATGCACAGCTTTTTTTAACTCAAAAGAGTGGATCCTATATGTAGTGATTTGTCCATTTAAAAACACTTCAAATAAGGTGCCCACAAGTCAGCCTCACCTAACAAAAACTCTACATTAACATAGAGACCTGTTCACAATTGAACAGTGATGGAGGTGGAACTAGAGCCAGTGTTGAAAAGTCACCATGGCATGTCAATCGAATTTGCAACTTCCATCAATTACAAAGTAAATAAAATGAATATAAAGCTTCTATAGAGGAAGAGATATGAACAGTACCAAGACACTCAATAGGGTACTCTGAATGTTCAGCAAGCGGTTGGATGACTCTGTTGGGTAATATGCCTAGCAGACTGCAAAAAGTAAGGAGGAAAAGAAAAGTTAAAACCAAGAAGTGAGGAATGAAAAAGAAAAAGAATGGTGATCGTGATTCAAAATTTGGATGAGTCCCTTCCTATCTTATACAACTCACCTTATGAGCCCATTCTCAGATCCAGTAATGACTCTGTCTTCATCAAGCTGAAACAAAAGATTTAAATGATCCAATTAAGCAAACTCCTGGATTAAAAAACCATCTGATGCAACAACAATAAAAATAAAAATCCAATCACCTTCAACAAAGTGTCAATCGAGTTTGGGGAAAGAGCAGTAAAGCGGTCACTGAAAATCAAAAGAAATATTCAGGACACTTCACCACACAAGAAATCAATATTGAGTAAAGATAAAATTCAATTGAAACTCTCCATTCATGAAAGGATACTTGCACTGAATCCTAAAACTTTCAAGTATTCATATGTTTTGAAAAGGATACCTGCAATCCTTGAAAAAACCCCATGAATACAATAGCAGTGTTCCATTCTGTGAACCACATATCACTTTCCGACCATTCTGACAACAAAAAGGTACAAAATAGAACAGGAATTTAGCACAAATATATTGTGAGAAATAGCTTTCAAGTATTTCCTTTTGAAGCTCATTTATTTGTGAAGTCCTGAAAGTTCATTACGCTGCTAAAGAGTAAGATATGGGGTAGGAGATAACAAGAACACAATCTAATTAAGCTTTGTTTCTTAGAATCCCCACCTCCAACAGACAAGTGCTCCATTGGAATAGGGAGGGGTTTAAGCAGTCTATCCCCATTCCAATCTCATGCCGAAAATATGCAATACATCAGCCAAATCAATTTGCTAATATGCTCACAGAAAGACAAGTAGACAACCACATGCAGCCGCAGCCACAAAAACAATCTAAATACCATGTAATTGTTTACCTTCATAATAACAACAGACAATAGCTCTTCTTCAGAAAATTCAGACTGGGATTGGATCTGACATAAATTTAAAACAAATTAATCAAATTGCATGGTTCTGCAGAATTTCCCCAAAGGTACTTTTTTTTTCTCTGAAAGAACCAACTTACTTTATTAGTGCGAAGGTTGCAAACAGAAAGGGTTCCATCTCCACTAAAGAATACATAACACAGAAATAATAAAGCATCAGCAAAGAAAATGCAAACAATGTGAAACTAAAAATTACAAAATCCTGTGAGATGCTCTAGTCTTGTAATAAGAAACCTTATGCCGATGTGAATCAACCAATCTTTTAGATAAAGAACTGGAAGGAAGTGAAAGAGGAACCGGACAATCATAAAGCACAATTTATTTGACTTACAACCCCCAGCAACAATACATGGGTCTTGTAAGAGCCTACTCACATCAATATAGTATATATGAAAAGAATCATAAAGCTCCTCACAGCTCCATATGTTATTCATAACAATGCCTCAATCCTCTCAACCTCCTAATGCAAAATAACAATAATGGAGACACATTTACAGTATTCAAAGAGAGATAAAAACAAGTTATAACAGTCTTAAATACCTTGTTGATAGCAGTTTCATGGAATCAGATGCAAAAGTCATATCCGAAACATAGTCATCATGGACATTAAAAGAATTGCAACAAGAGTGTTGCCTGGTATCCCATACCTGCAAAGAAGAACAAGTGACTTGTAAGAATCAAATGAAGGATTTGCAATGTAAGATGTAAAAATGCAGATCATGGAATAAAATGAAGCACATGCTGTGCAAAAGGTTATGCAAAAAATCTGGTCCTATCCAAGCTACATTCTCATCCAGCAAATACTAGAAGGTTCATTGAAGCAAAAGGTAAAAAGCTACAATTATGTTTGGACAAAATCATCAAAATTTAAGAGAATAGAATGAATAGGAAACAGGAAACAGCAAATTGAAAGAGCCGTGTATTGTGTGGGCATGATCCAAATAGCTACAGAGGCCACAATAGGAAAAAAGCCTAAAATGCAAGAGGAAATAAAGCTTTGTACCTAACCTTTACAAATAGACACAAAAAGACATGAAATATAGTCACCTTAACACATCCTTGATCATCCCCAGTTGCTACAGTTGACTCTGTGAGGTTTATCAAACTAAAGATGGCATCCCTGTGCAAGAATATGATTGTCATATGAGAATAGGATCTAAAAAGTTAAAGGTGACTTTTAAGAGAAATGGCCCTAAATCCATTTCATCAACCTTTAGAGGAGGCTGAAAAAATTAAATAGAAACCTACTCGTGAGCATTTTCAAGACGAGCAATTGGTGATCCAGTTTCTAAATCTGTTGCCAGAATGGAGCGATCACTAGAACCCGTGATAATTGCTGAACCCGACATAAGACAGTACAGTTAAAAGTGCAAAGAAGATAGCAGCAACCAGTACAGTTTGAAAGGCTAGCAAATGAATATTAGCAAATCATAAAGTGAAAATCAAAAAGCAGTACCGTGTCCATCATTGATGAATCTAGCAGCCCTGCAAGACTCGCTATGTGCGTGAATTTCCAACAATCTGATTAGAATTTGAATCACATAAGTTGATTAGAATACAAGGTTACAAAACATTCATAAAAAAAGGAAGACAATTTTTTTCTCTGCGTTGTAGTACCTTTGTGGTGAGGAATCAGCATTGAAACGGTATCTATAACAAGAGAGAATGATTAAACCAAGCATATACAGAAAAAAATTTCTAGAAAGACAAAACTGCTGTGGACAAAACCCAGAGATAAAGAAGAATATACTAACAGGTGGAGGTCGCCAGTGATCAAGCCAGCAGTTACTAGATTATCCGAAGGATGGAAATCCATAGTAAACGGAACTTTCCCCAAGTCTATTTCCATTTCCCCTCTCTTTTTCCAATCCTTTTACAAATACTCAATGCCAGTAACTAAAACCCTCCAAGAACTTCGACAGCAAGCACAGTTATTTTGTACAATCTCTCCACAGTGTAACCTATACACATATTCAACAAGACAAATAGATAAATTCATGATATTAACAATACATTTTCACATTGTACTACAAAAAGTAAATCGAATTTCAAACAACAGAACCAGCTATACTTACATTTCGTCCAAATTTACCAAGTTCGAGCTCAAAGCTTTCATCTTTTAATGCAAATTACCGAAATAACAAATGGGTTTTCTACTTTTCATGTCAAAATCAAATTGGCACAAGTCCACTTGTACATGCAGCTTATGCAATGAAAATGCGTTGCAAAATGGGGAATATGAAAAACCCATGACCGAAAATAATACTATAAAATGGAAAATTTAAGTACAAGTAATGGTGAGTTAACTGAGACCATAAACTTTTTAAAGACTAGAGAGAACTGAAAAAAGTGCAAACTTTTTTTTAGCAATAAAAAAGATGCAAACTTTAACGGGTAAAGCGCCAAGTAGCAGACCTGCTTTTTAAGGCGGGAGATTGCTTTGATGCAGCGGAGAGCGGGCCGGTGATCGGTGGAGGCTTCGGTGAGAATTAGGAAGCGGGGAAAAGGTGGGGAGAGAGGGGGTTTGCTAGGGTTTATGAGAGGGAGTGGAGGAAGTACGTTCTTTTTTGTTTTTTGTTTTTTTTTTACGCAATTGTTCCTTTTCTAATGATTTTCCTATATATATACCATTTCATTAACTCACGATTTATTATGTCCGGTGGATTTTTCTTCCCAAAAAAAAAATATTTTGATGTTGTTAATAATTTTTTATAAAAAAAAAATGAATCGTTAATTTAATATAATCTAGTTAACTTTATAGGTTCAAAAACAATCATACAACTTATAAAAATATAATTTAACTAAAAAAAATTTTAAGATCACATCTTTTTTTTAATATTAAGATAACAACTTATTGAATTGACTTAGGTCAATTCGGGTTAACATATCAAATCTACGACCTAGATTATAAGACTATGATAACTCAATATAAAGCAAATCAAAATAAATTATGATGCATAATCATCAATCAACTCAATGTTAAAGGAATAAATTAAAAATAAATAATTAAAAAGGGACCTAAAAAAGTTACCCGAGTTAACTTGTCATACTTTTGATCCAGGCCATAAAACTGAGATAACCTCATGAAAAGTAAATTGAAGCAAATTATGAATTTCAACCATCAACCAGCTCAATATTGAAGGATGAGATTAAAAAGAAAATCAATTAAAAAACAAACATAAAAATGACTCAATTCAATTCACTAAAGTCATGACCAGAGTCATCAAACTGAGATAATCTCATCGAAAAAAAATAAAAAAAAAATGACTTGATTTAACCTGGGTTGACCTGCCAAATCCACGAAATGATCATGAAATTAAGATAACCCTATAAAAAATAAAAAAAAATTATGAAACTTAATTCTTAATCGCTTTTATCGGATCCAATATTGAACGATGAAACTTGTAAAAGTTTTAATTAAAAAAACAACAAAAAAGATAAGTCAAGTTAATCTACGTTAAGCCATTAAGCACTATTTACAGGTCATGAGGCTGGGATAACATAATAAAAAGCAAACCAAAATAAATTATGAAGCCTAATTCACAACCAAACACAAAATTAAATGATGAAGTTGGGGGAAATGTCAATTAAAAAAAGAAAAAAATTGAGTCAATCGGGTTAACCCATTAAACCTGTGACCTGAGTCATGAGACGGGGACAACCCAATAAAAAGTAAATCAAATGTTAAAGGACTCATGACAGATCATGAGATTGAGGTAACCTTTTATAAAAAAAAAAATGACCCGATTTAACCAAAGTTAAAACGTCAAAACCCATGACCTTGATCGTGAGATCAAGATATCCTCATAAAAAGCAAATCAAAACAAATTATGAAGCTCAATCCCCAATTGACCCTGAGTTGAATGATGAAATTAGAAAAAAAAATCAATGAAAAAAGGACACAAAAAATGATTCGAGACAACTCGAGTTAATCTGTTAAGCACTATTCTCGGGTCATGAAACTGGAATAACAAAATAGAAAGTAAACAAAACAAATCATGAAGTCTAATTCCTAATGAACCCAATATTTAAACGATGAAATTGAAAAAAAAATTATTAAGAAGAAGAAGAAAAATGAGTCAATCGGGTTAAACTGTCAAATTCGCGACCTGTGTCATGAGAGTGTGATAACTCAATATTCCAATGAATAATGCTTTTGTGAGGAGGGGTTCCGTAAAGCCACAATCAACCCAATATTAAAAGATAAAATTAAAAAAAAAGTTAATTGAGAAAAAAAAACTGAGGCAGCCGGGTTAACCCGTTAAAACCGTTATCCGTTTCACGAAAGTATAATAACTCAATAAAAAAAAATTAATATTAAAGGATAAAATTAAAAAAAAAAAAAGTAAAACACTATTCCAATGAATAGTTCTTTCTG
>Ga0307511_10007515_pt1 | contig 10956 bp, 7 predicted proteins | sample 13_EM_MG_FD_200266 | JGI IMG/M metagenome (GOLD analysis project Ga0307511, IMG submission 200266) | Populus trichocarpa ectomycorrhiza microbial communities from riparian zone in the Pacific Northwest, United States - 13_EM | ecosystem: Host-associated > Plants > Roots > Unclassified | place... | reverse complement strand
AATCTCAGCCCCCGGATCTGTCACAGTAAAAAATCAACCCAATTCCTTGTAGTTACTGCATATGAGCTCACTCAGCCAAAATGCAAGTTAGGCATGGAAATATAGAAGAGAAGAGAATGAGCTGAAAACAAAAGAAGTAGAAACCAGAAAGTGGTCTGCTGGAGAAATGCAGAACTACAACAGTAGTTAACTCGAGAACATCACTTCTGCTATCTTTAGTTTAAAGAAAAGCATGATACAACAAAAGTGATTTAAATCCCTTCCCTGGCTTTCGTTCATGTACACGAATGAACTCAAGGAGGAGAAGGAAAATAATTCCTGTTTCTAATGAGAGACAAATTGTGAAACCTATAACATTCTAGAGTATCAATAGCATGAAGTTGCTGTACATGAACCCTTCCAGCATCAATCCCATACCACTAATTGATCATGTGGTCATGCCTGTACATAACTATCTGCGAGGGACATTGTCTAAATGCAGTTTGCAACACTCTTTTCTAGCTCTATCATCAATACCATTAAGATCTATATACTAATCAGTTCATTACAGCTTCTTGATGCAGACTGTAAATAACTATCTGCAAGGGACATTGTCTAAATGCAGTTTGCAACACTCTTTTCTAGCTCTATCATCAATACCATTAAGATGTATATACTAATGAGTTCATTACAGCTTCTTGATGCAGTCCTTCCTTCTCATAGCTGGGATGGTTTTGTCGCTGGATGCCTGATAGACCATGATTTCAAAAAAATGAAAAAGAAAAGCTCAAATGCTTCGTGTAGCTTGGTCTTGTGTTCTATTATACAGATCAAGTGTGTCTGAGTGGTTTGGGTCCAGGCAGAGAGCTGCCTCACAATCTTGAAGAGCAGAGTTTTTGTCTCCCATTGATTCATAAAATGCTGCTCGAAGATGGAGCATTTGCAACTCAGGCTTGAAAGCTATGGCCTTAGTAAGCTCTTCGAGAGCTTCAGCTTCCTTTTGGTCATCCATTAGCACTGAGAATAAGAGTAAGTTTTGATTTCGCAGTCAATAATTGTGTTCAAGCAAAGAGAAGAAAAATGAAGTCAATAGAATGGCATTGAAATAAGTGTGAAATTATGAGGAGTTGCATCGAAAGGGGGCAGAATTTTCAAAAAGGAGTGGTGCTGATTACCAGCTGCTCTGTATCTGTATGGGTATGTTCTTAGAGGATCCAGAAGTGTTGCCATATTAAGGTCGTCTTTTGCCTTCTCGCGGTCACAGTATTCTGATCGTTTCTCATATGCTGATGCACTGTAATGTGCCTTCTCTATTAGCTTGGTCATCTCATCAAATGCAGCTTTTTGTTGATTTTTTATATGATAGACACGCGCCAGACCTTGATGAGCTCTTGTATGCTTGATGTTAAGGGCAGTCTTGTAGCAGTCTGCAGCCTGATCCAGCTTACCACAATCCACATAAATACTTCCTAAATTATTCAATGCCTGCATATTATCAACACTCATATCAAACAAGTACATCGAGCACAGATGGGCATATGAGAAACATACTAGTATAGCCATTACTCACTTGTCCTTTCCTAAGACCATCTGAAGGGCATCTAAGAGCTTCCTCCAGAAGTTGGATGACAGTAGATGAAGATTCAGGATCCAGATTTGTATCAGCTAATGTATATGCCTTAAGGAAGAAAGCTTCAAATGACCTCTGGATCGAAATGGATTTCTCAGCCCTAGAGAGAGCTTCTTCACGATGACCGGTGTCATATAAAAGCCATCCTTCATATATCAGTCGTTCATGCACAGAACTGGAGTGATTTCTAGCCAACCGCAAACAGCGCATTGCGGCCTTCTGACAATTTAACCTAGTGCATTAAGTTATCCAGTATTATATTTCATGTTAATGAATATAACAAGGTCAAACATCTACAAGACAACTCCAAATTCATTATACTACATGTTCAGGAAAGATTCCTTCTTGTTCCAGAAGTGCATAAAAGGAAAGATGTGTAGACAATGAAACAAAAGAAACAAAAATGAACATGAGATTTAGAATCACTATATCAGATCAAGAAAAAATAAGATCGCTTCATTATTAACACATTATTCATGCAATGAATTGTATGAGTTTATTAGATAAAATGTACAGAAACATAATGTTTTCAAGCTGGATATGGGTTTATTATCTGATGGAAAGAAAAATGAGATTGCTACACAAAAACATGCAAGGGATGCAGGTTTCCAAAGATTGCAGAGAAGAATTTTAAACAAATAAAGTAATGCAAAATGGTATAAGCTTCTTAGAAGTCAAACTTGATGATGATTAAACTGCATAATAGTGCAGCTGCTTGAGCTAAATAGAAAGTTGTTCCATCACAAAACTTACCGCAAAAGAAGCAAAGATTGTCGAAACCATAGTAGGCTCTTTGCGGGATCATTTACCAGCATCTGATGTATGACAGCCAGAGAGCCAATGTCATCAACAGAAGACCATCTTTCGTAAAGTTGCATCCAGCAGTCAGCCAGACTCCATTGCTGAACGCGATGGTTGAGAAGCTCAACCAAGTGATCTCCACTCACCTTCCCATTGAACATCATGTAATTAGGCTTCAAGGTTAATAATGCTCGAATATCCCTCGAAGCACTTTCATAATCTTCAAGAGCAATGACAAACCATGCCCGCAACTCAAGACAATCAGGTGAGAGCTTGAACCCGATAATTTTATCAATCTCTTGAATAGCTGCCCTAATCTGTTTCTCTTCCACCTTCATAACAGCTCTGAATTTGTATGGAAATGAAAGGGTTGGATCCAGTTCAGTTGCAGTATTCAAATCCATTATTTTCTCCCGTCCAACACCATACAAAGATCGCTCTTGGTACATCCACCCTACTGGTTTATATTCAAAAATAAGAGAGTTCATCAACCTAAATGCTGAATACTGTTGCCCTTGTTTGTACTTGGTCCTAGCAACACCTGCTAATGAATAAACATGACCTGCATCAACAGCTGCCTCAAAATAAAATTGGGCACCCTTGTATTCTTTTCTCTCAAGCATTACACAGCCTAGTTGATGCAAAGCAAGTGCTTTCTGCCACTTTTCTGTAGCAAACTCTTCCAACCCCTCCAATAACATCACTGTTGTGCTCAGTGCCATATTCTCCTCCATAGCAACCTGGCTCAGGAAATAATAGAGGAAGAATGAAGCGTGCCCCAGCATGGCCAATCTCTCCCTTGCCTCCGGGATACAAAAAACACCCCTCACTTTGTGGTTATACAGAGAGTTTGGGAGCTCTCTTAGAAACACCTGTAAGCAAGAGGCTACGAGAAGATTTGCCCTTTCTTCCAAAGCATGATTAATAAGAATCAATGCATCCTCAATCCCACAGACCAACGAAGCCAAATGAGCATCACAAACACACTTCAACTCCTCACAACAAAACATGTTTGCAAAAGAAAGTAACTCCAAAACAATCGCAGGGCAAAACAAATCAACTCTCCTAGTCCTACTGTACACTTCCACTGCTCTCATCCCCTCCACTGATATCCCAGTCTTCGAAAAATCAATCTTATCTCTTCTTGACTCCACAAAGCTACCATATAGCATTGCCTTAAATGGGCCCGAAAGAGAAGCAATTTTGAATCTAACACAATGAACCAGCTCATCACCAATGCAAAATGAAACATCACCATCCTCCTCCAAACTCGAGCTCTCATTCCCCACCAACATTTGACTACCAAATGCCTCAAGATCATCTTGACCACATTGGCAACGATCATAAATCGAATTCGGATCGTATCCAGAAACCAAAGCAGCCATAGGACATTCAAGGATGTACCCACTACAGTCCTTTGATGACACACCAATAAATTCATCTTCTCTCCTCTCAAACCTTAACCAAGCAGAAAGCACTGCCTTCGAGTGCACATCAAAAGCATATTGCCTCGCTGCGCAAAGGCACCTTCTAAGCAACTTAGGATCACCTAATCCACGCAAAATCGAATACTGCTCGATGCATAATATTGACTTATCCGTTAGTGAGCAAGTATTCAGGCGTCTATGAATTTCAGCTAAAGATTCCACATAGTCTATAGGTTTCAAGTAAGAGTCTATAGGGGGTTCAAGGAGCTCAGTTGTTGGGAGTCCATAAGGAAGTAAAGCTTGAGCTCCTGAACCAGAGTTTGTAAATTTAGATTTTGAAAGTTTTCCTCTTGAACCGGAGTTGTTATCTTGGGGGCTTAAAGCATGGACTTGTGTGCTCTTGAATCTATCAAAGAGCTTAAAACCATGCATTTTTTTTCTTAACTCAAGATAATTATCTTGTGTATGACACTCTATATCTATCTATCTAGAACATGAGATTCAAAGAGAGAAAAACGAATCCAATGAGAAAGTAAATATTGTAAAGGTTATATCATTATTACCTCTAGACTGCAAAGTAGAAACAACTCCAATAGAGAAAAACCAGAGAGGGGAGACATGGACAGGCTGTTCGGCTAAAAATGATGTTTGGTTCGTGAGAAAATGAAGGAAAATTTTGGGATTCCGGACTTTGGACATATTGTTATCTTTTCTTTCATGGAACAGATTCTTGAGAGAGTTGTGTGCGTCCTTTTTTTACCAGTCTATCTCTCTGGATATACAGTTGCAGTGGGCCCCTTAATGTGGACTTCGACAGTTTTGGTGACCTGAAAGTTCTTGGTTGGTTCGGTGGCTCACTCCAAAGTTAATGGGTTTAGGTTCAGCACTCAAACCACTCCATTTTTGCTACAGTGTCAATAATAGATGGTCAACGCATGAGAGAGAGAGAGAGAGAGGGAGGGAGGGTATTTTAGGTTAATTAAGCTGTCTTTTCTTCAACTAAAGATTGTTGATTTTAGTAGCAGCACCAAATTTGCATGCTAAGCAAAGGTTGGAGCTCTGGAGTAAATTTATGAATCAATAAAAGTAAAGGAGGCTTCTTGGGTGTCCTCGGCACCAAACAGACCCACATCTTTATCAAGTCTTCCTTTTCTTTCTATTTGAAGTAAATCAAGGACACCATCAATGTTGAGGTTTCATTTTGAAGTTTTCTTCTTCTTCTTCTTCTTCTTCCTCCAAAGCAGATATTTTATTTGACCTTAGTTTTGATTCATCATCTATCATTGTGTACTAATTCCCCGTTACAAGGTTATTTTAGAATATAATGTAATAAATAACTAATGATACAATCATATGAACAAATCAACTATGTTTTAGAAAAAAAAAATTGTTGCAAACTTCACCTTCCATAAAGGATTATGGTATTTGATAACCATTTGATGAAAGAAAACGGAATTTACAGTGATGATTTTTTTTATTAACGTGGTTGTTCGGGTCAGTTTGGACGCATCTCGACTAATCTCACACGCTCTAAAGTTAACAATCATGTAAGTCTCTAGTGGCTTTGAAGAAACTCAAATTCATAACTATTAGGAGCAAACTCAAGATCTGAATAATTAAACTACTCCTCAAAGTTAATTACTGATGATTGTTTGGGAGATAAGAAGCATTACAGATATTAGCTCGGTGAAATGTCTTAATCCAACCTATATTTTTAGCGTCCAGCGTAGATAAACAAAAGGGAAGTGAATCCCAATTTAAAGATCTGCATAAATTAAGCCACAAGGTCTTCTAACATGACACATGCAGATGTCAAGTAAGAGGACCAAGCATTGTCTAAAAAGATTGAAAAAGGAGAACAACACACAGACCACATTATTGATGGTTAGGTGCAATAGATCTAAACCATCCCTTTCTTAAAGAAAAACCTGTTCTTGGATGCTTTTTCCTCCACTAGCAGTTCCCAATGACAAAATTATTGGAATCATGGGAGGACACCTCAAGAAAACAAGTCTAAATATAACCCGCAACTTGCAAACTCACAATAAAAATTCAAAATAATAACATGCGCAGCCTCAAACAGGTCTAGGCAGACAAGGGTTGTGCTCACGTGTTTTAAGACATCATGTGATAAATCCTGAAGCAAGCTCAGATGCATTCATTCTTACTGGACATCTTAGTCTTAACAGAGGAAGGACAAGCACAGCCCACTCTGGTCCTTCAAGTTTTAGATTTCGATCATTTTAATTCATGTGCAACCATTTGGCATTTTGGTCAACTCATCATCCACGTATATGAACACCTGCGGCAACATATAGCAGACATCGTATCCATGTGAGTTGTGTTACAGAGAAACAGCATGTGATCGCGGATTCAGCATGCCTGAAATTATGGTACAAGGGTTACAATTAGGATGACCTCAATCTCAATTCTTATACAGTGTTTGGTTATTATTTCAGAATAAAAGGAACATAGATAATAGAAATGTATTTGATTAGAAAAATAAAAATATAAAAATAAATTTATTTATTAGATAATTTTAGAGCAATTTTTTCAACTTTCAAAACAGAAAATAATATGTTTCAAGAAATAATTCTAAAATTATTCAACCAAACATGTAAGGATAAAAATATTTATTATCATAATTTTAAAACTTAACTCGGGAGTCGATCCGAGGCAAGACCCGAGTCACAAGTCAAGAAGCTCTACTCGGGTTGACCCAAGTCAACATAAAAATAAAAGTGGTTATCATCACAGTTTTAAAAACTTAACACAAGTTACATACAAATGAATGTAAGGATAAAAATGATTATTATCATAATTTTAAAATCTGACCTGAGGGTCGACTCGTAGCAAGGCCCGAGTCATAAATAAAGAGTGTGAATGCGGGTTGACCCGAATCAATATATGTATAAAAATGATTATTATTATAGTTTTAAAATCCAAATCGAGAGTTGACACAGGATAAAGTTCGAGTCACGAGTCGAGATGGTCAACTCGGTTGACCTAATTATTTTTTAAAGGAATCAAAACAACCTTATTCTGACCAAAAAAATCAAACAAAATTCAACAGGTTTTTTACCCATATTTTGTCCCGGATCAACCCGGTCATGGATTGACTTGGGTCTTGATCGAGTCAGGTTGGGTCAACAATTTCTCTATTTTTTTCTTAACCTCAAACCGATCTAGGCCTCGGGTTAACCCACCAGACCAATCCGGGTTTTATAATTGGAGTTATTATAATATTATTGATTTCAACACTTAATATAAACAAAAGTAAACAAGATAACATCTAATTATTTTTTAAAATATGTAAGTTTGATAGTAATACATGCTAAGGATAAAATATGTTTTTTTTATATATTTTGTTTATCATAACCAAACATGATACAAAAATAGTTACTCTGTCTTATACACCATTGTCAAACATAATTCTTTCTTCGTTTTCTTTTTTTATCTTGTTTCCACTATCTTCATCTCTTATATCCCGGAACATTATATGTCATGCTAATATTTTCACATATTTGCTCATGGTTGATATTGTGTTTATGAACCCAAAAGCTTCATTGTTCAATTTTACTCTAACCCCAACCCATCCATCTAGTCTATGTATCTGTAATAACCTTCTACGCACACATGTCATGGATCTCAAATTGGTGAATTATAATGCTACTTTTACTGTAAAATTCTGCATTATATCACTTTTCTAAGAGCCTTTAAATCTTGTGTTGAAATGTAAGAGGAATTCAGTTAAAAAATGAATTGAATCATACAAAACATGTTGGTGTTTAGATTGGAGAGGTTGGCTACATATTTTAACTGTAGTTGATAATTTGCACGTATAAAGAAGGATATAAAGAGAAATAAGAAAGTGATGAGGTCCTAAAATCAAAGATGTTTAGGGGAAAAACTAATGCGTTGGATAATCGATTGATTTCTTAATTTAAGCAATCTAATCCATTCTTCATAGCCAAGGTGTCTAATGGCTTGATACGGAAAGCCAAGGTGTCTAATGGCTTGATACGGAAAGCCTAGGTGATTGATAGTTGGTACTTGTAAAAGGCCTCATTTGATGGAAGTATGGACTCTCAGATGTTTAAGTTAATAATTTTATAAAGAGAAAGTTTAATGATATTTTAGAGAGATACGCTCTAAAAATATATATGCTGAAAATGTTAAGAATGAAGAGATTGTGAACCCGGAATTGGAAGGATTCATTATGTATTTATAACCTATGAGTTTTATCTTTTTACATAATGGATCAATATAAAATACTGAAGAACTCGTGTGGGATCTTGACAAAATTCTCAAGGGAGTGTTGGGCTCGAGCAAGGTGCCTAAGTCTATTAGAGGTGAAAAATAGGTCTAGACACGTTGTATAGACCCAAACACGTTGGGCTTGGGCATGGTAGCCTGAGCCCATATGGGTGCTAGGTAGCACGCCAAGCATAGGCCCAGGATACCATGCCCGAGCCCATGCACCTAGGTAGTAATTGGGCTCAAACATGATAGCCCAAGCCCATAAAGATTTTTTTAGGCCTTCTATGATTTTTTGGGCCTATTAAATTTGGGTTTAATAGTAACCCCCTAAATCTTTGTGATATTTATACGTAAAGATTTTTAAAATTTCCAATTGAAAACTCCACAAGTTTTGTCGAGTTTTCTTCGTATGAAAATTGAGTGAAAACTCGCGGTAATATACTAAAGAGCCTCATGTGTAGGGGCAGGCACCATGGTTGAAAAAAGAATCTCTAAGTATATAGAAGGGAACCATGAAGGTACTCATACTTAGAAAATTTCTAAGTGGATGAGGGGAACCCGTGAAGGAGGAACCTATACTTAGAAAATTTTCTAAGTTGCTAGGGGGACGTACTTATATCAACATTTATACTTAGAAAAATTTCTAAGGAGTGAATGGAACAGACCCATAGAGAGTGGTGATATTGCACTAGAGAGACCAAGTACATCATTTGAAGAGTGGTCGTTTTGAAGTATGAGAGTTATGCGATCTTTCTGGGATGACATGGGGCATGAGAGCCCCCCACTAAAGAGTGGTCAATAGAGTGTGGAAGGCATGGAACTTTTTAAGATGGCATGAGACATAAGAGCCCCCCCACTAAAGAGTGGTTGTTTTCTGAGAGTGGGTGGCTTGTGGCTTTTTTTTTTGCGATGTAATGGGGCGTAAAAGCACTCTATTAGAGAGAGGTTATCCTAAGAGTGGGAGATACAAGATCATCCATAGAGATAATATAAATTCTGGGAGCCCCACTAAAGATTCGTGCCAGTCCAAGACTGCATTGAAAAGGCAAGAGATCCAAGATCAATCCCTGGTGAATTGGTGAGAGGCGCTTTGGAATCATCTAGAAAATGTGCTAGTCTAAGACTGCACTAGAGAATGGAGGATCTGGGATCAACCCCTGAAGAATTGGTGAGAGGACTTTAGGTATCACCTAAAAAATATGTCAGTTCGAGACTGCACTGGAGAATAATGGATCCAAAATCAACCTCTGATGAATTGGTAAGAGGCTCTTAGGCATAATCTAAAGAATGATGTTATTGTAATAAGAAGACCTCATACCCATCCATTAGAGATTATGAAGCTATTGTCCTAGGGAGACCAAGTTAATCCTTTCCTTGAAAGATGTATGAAAGCCTTTATTACAAATATGTAGATGAGAAATGTATGTCAGAGATATATTATTTTTATTTTAAAAAACTTACATTCCTATTGAGGATTACACATCTAAAGGTGATTTGAATGATGGGCATGAGAGATGTTCTTAAGAGGAATATGTTTTGGAAGTGGCGTAAAGATGTTTGCTTTGACTATCTTAATAACTTTGAATAAGTGATCTTATTTTTATTTAAGGGAGTTATAAATCCTTTTAATACATCAAATACTTATGGGCTGATCCCTCATAGTTCTTCCTCGATCTTTCATTTCTATTAGGAGAATAATTTTATCTAAAAGGCCTTTTATGCTAGTTGTCCTTATAAAAACAAAGGGGTTCATGTCCTAGCAAATTGACCTATTCCACTCGCATGTAATTTTTTATAAATTGTTTCACCTTGAGTAAGCTTATATATGGTAAGGTATAAAATCCTCTCCATGGGGCATGTTTCCTTACCCCTCTTGTCAAGGCCTCTAAGGCTATTGGTTTAAGCAATTCTTTCATCTTAAGCATTTCTTTATTGAACCTCTTCAAATATGCTTGTGTAGATTCTCCCTCTTGTTTGATAACCACCAAATAACTTCGTAGAGCTTTTCTTAGTGAGTATTCTGATGTTGAAGCATGCCATTAGGTTGGCGTAAAGGTCACTAAATCCTTTAATAGAGCTTACTTTTAAATTGTTATACAATGAACGCGTAGACCCCTATAAGGTTATGAGGAGTATTTTTTTCACATTGATTCACTATTCTAGATGACTAACTCTAAGCTACCGCGCACACTTTATATATGCTCCCTCGAGTCGGTCAAGCCATTATATTTGTCCAAACTTATTTTTATGGAAATGTAATCCTTAAGGAGTCGAGTGTTCAATACTCGTTTGAAGAAGGAAAAACCCTTCACTAATAGGGGATGTAGTTATTCTTATGGGTATACTTATGTACAAATCATCTTTTAGTCCTTTATTTGTTATGATTTTGGGAGCCCGCAGAGTTTTGCATGGAATGACGGTTATGGTAACTGGTATCCATCTCAGGGTAGTTAAGAGGAGTATGTTTGGAGTACCAACTATGTACATGGGTATTACAATGGCATAAGCGAACCCTTGAGAGAGTCTCGTAAATGTCATTCTGTATAGTCTCCTTTAGGTAGTGTAATTGTCTACGGGTGTCTGGTGTGGCCAGTGGCTTTGGCACTTGGGTGTTGTGTGTAGTTGATGGTGTCAAGACTTTTCAAGGTGACAAGGTCTGATTTTGTCATTAGGTTACCAACACGACCTGAGTGAGGAGTTGAACCTGACTGGTGAGTTGTTGAAGGTCCAACACTACCACAATCTTTAGATTTACCTGTTGTAACCCATTTTTGGGTCCCCCCCACAAAAATATAAATATATAGCCGGAAGAAATTAGAAAAATAATAAGAGGTGGGAGCGCTCAGAAAAGAATCAGAA
>Ga0307511_10007514_pt1 | contig 10956 bp, 5 predicted proteins | sample 13_EM_MG_FD_200266 | JGI IMG/M metagenome (GOLD analysis project Ga0307511, IMG submission 200266) | Populus trichocarpa ectomycorrhiza microbial communities from riparian zone in the Pacific Northwest, United States - 13_EM | ecosystem: Host-associated > Plants > Roots > Unclassified | place... | reverse complement strand
CAGAAAGTGTTTTCCGTTGACCGGAAAGTGTTTTCCGTTGACCAACTTTCCTAATGGCAAACAAACACAGGAAAGTTTGGAAAGTGGTTTCCCGGAAAATGAATTCCGGGAAACAAACATGGCCTTACAATAAAAATATTTGTTAGGTTATCCATGTAACATGTTTAGGATAGATCTTTATCTAGTTGTTAATTATTCAAAATCACTCATTATCGCAATCCTAATTACACCATGAGCTTCTTGTTCAATGCTTCGACGGACTAAAATTACTAAAAAAAGGTTGAGAATATTATGTTTTCAAATAAAAAATATTTTTAAAAAATAAATATTATTCCTGTAAAATAAGATCAGGAGAAACAATTATATTAGTCATTTTGGATAAACTTCTTGAATTGGCTAGATAATTCAAATGTATTAAGTTTTTTTAATGTCTAATTTATATCTAGAACAATGTCACTTTGGATAAAACTTTTTTAAAAAATATTGATTGAGTCTTGTTTGAATTTTGATTACGTCACTTTGATTGTAAATCAATTTATCGAGTCATCAAGTCATGAATTAACCAATGAATTAATCAACTGAATCACTCAAGTTTAACCACATTATTTTCTAGGTGATTTAACATCTACTCAACTGAAGCTAAATCTTTAATCGACAAGTCAATGAATAAACTTGTTAGGCCAAACTTGATAAATATAATAAAATTATAGTTTAAATGACTAAAACGATATTGTTTAAAAAATTCTTTTTAAGAAACAAAATTAAAATTATATTGTTTCGAATAAAAATCTAAAAAATCAAATCCCAGTACCAGTATTATCAGATCAACTAACACCTATCCAAGAGGGCACGGTATGAGTGGTTCGGCACTCTCATCCCTTAAACAAGGTCTGGGGTTCGACCCCTCCTTGTGTATGAAGAACCTCTCTTGGGGAGTACTTTACCCCTCTATGGGCCGACCCGGTGCGAGCGTGGATTAGTCTGGACCAGCGTCTAGGACACCGCGTGGTTTATACCTAAAAAAAAATCAACTAACACCTATTTAGACATAAAACCTAGTATAGTTTGAGATCAAGTTCATATATCATCGGATTAACACCCGGAGCCAGCCCGGAATAATATCAACGATGAAAACTACTTTGGAGTCATAAGCGACAAAAGCAAATTAAGCTCGAGAAAGAAGAAGCACGGGGCAGCTTTATACATAGCAACCTGTTTATTGCAAGGGTGCTGACACCTGCAGTTTGCAGACACTGCAACCTCCCGTCCTCTCCAACCCTTCGTGTTTATTGTTTTTCTCAGGACAATCTTCGTAGTTCTTCTTCCTAGAATGAAAGAAATTCAAATTCAAAAGCTAAATACATGTAAATAGTACTACTGTACACCAACTAAACTACTTGTTTTTTTCTTTGGCAAGAAAATCTACTTGGTGAGAAACCATTTTGTCACATGTATACTCAGTTCATGTAAGTCAGTTTTTGCTACCATAGATGCAGTTAAAAAAATAAAAACAATGTCGTTTTAGCCAAACAAATTGATGTGTTTTTTTATAAAATTTTATTCGGGTTGATTAAACCTCGAGTTGGTTTGAGTTTTTAACTGAATTATATATTTTTTTAAATTATTTTTTTAAGCTTGTTCCAATCTAAATTTTAGGTTCGAGATCTTATGTCTGTGTTTGCAACCAGAACAATTATTTTAAACATGTTTGCTCATTCATGTTCTAGTTAATGAACGAGCTTTCCTTACAAAAGAGTCACTAAACTCATGGTGACTAGTTAAATAAAATAAATGATATCAGTAATATCGATAATTTTTATATATTTTTTTTTTAAAAGAAGGAAAACAAAAATTGTTGTTGACTAGGAAGTCTATGATAGGCTTCATAAATCAACTTGGTGATTAAAAACTTGTCCGGATTAATTATTAATTGTGTTTGATTAGTTCAATTTCTTATTTAGTTTCATTAATATTTGTATCAAAATTTGTATCTTCAATTTCTCGTGCAATCTCGCAATTCAAATCAAGTTTAACATTTATAATTTCAACCCTTACTTACAGAGAAAAATAATTATTCTATGTTACAATTTTATTTTTCATGAAATAAATTAATATAATCAAGATTTATATATAAAAAAATTGATTTTATTTTACACAAGTTGCTTTAAAATTATATAAGTAGACAACATAAAGCCTTGGTCGGTCCAACCCAGTCTCCACATATTTTTCTCATGTTACTCACATTAGTATATTGCTTAACATAATCATTTCTTCTTATGTTTATTAATTTAAATATTAAAAGTTCTCTATTTCAATAAAGAAAATTGTTTTTGCAAGAGAGTATGAAAGTCAACCGTTATCTCACCGGCTAATTGTAAAGTCACTTTACTAGCCAAAAACATAATTATGAAAGGTTAGATTTAATTATATTTATTAATTTATATTTTACCTATTTATTATCATTTTTTCTTATTTTTTTTAATAATTTTTTAGTTTTTCTTTATACTTTTTTCTGGAAAAAAATTATTTATCATTCTTTACACTTGTAATATCTATCATCTACACACTTGATCTATTTGTACTAATTTTTATTTTTGTTTTTGTTTTTTTGATCTATTTGTAATATCTATCATCTACACACTTAACCTATCTTTATAGTAATTGCAATATTATTTTTATTTTTTTATTATATTAAAAATTAATTTGAGATATAATATTTATTTTATTTTATTATATGTAAGTATTAATTTTTTAATTTATTATAATAAAATAAGTATAAAAAAAATCTAATCTTAGATTGTTTTAGAAAAATAACAGATTAAAAAAGATTGTATATTTATTTTTTATTAAAAAAAAAATATTATCTGATTCATGAGGGAACATGTGTTAAATAGCTAGTACGAAACAAAGCAGGTCAGTCCACTAACGTCTCTTCACCGCCGTTTATTACACTCTCTCTCTCTCCCCACTCTTCTCTCTTCTTAAATAAATTCTGTGCTATGTTTTAACTCACTTCCTTTCAGTTCACGCCAAACGAATGCTGCCCTCTTCTCTATCGCTTACAATGACAGCAGAGAGCATCAAGACTCTTGTACTTAGCTAGTGTCTTGGACACTCTTAGTTCTTGTTTTCCTGCTAGTTTATAAAAAAAAAAAAACAACGAAAGAAATGAAACTACTAGGGGGTTTTGAGCAATGTTTGGCAATGGCTGTGGTGCTTTTACTATTTCTGTTTCCTCTCGTTTCACCACTTAACGATGAGGGTACTACATTTTCTTGTTTGCTGGGTTTATCAGGATTTTTGTTGTGTTTTGGAAAAAAAAATTAGCTTCTCTTCTCGCCTTTTCTATCTCTGGTGTCCTTAAAAACGGTGTTTAACATTGTTGAAAATGCTGTTTTATCGTTGTTAAAGATGGTACTAGAATTCTGTTTTATTTGTTAAGTATGCAGTGCTTCTTCTGTTTACTCCTATTTCACTACACTTAACAATAAGGGTACTCCTCTTTCTTACAGACCTTTTCTTGTTTAATGGGTTTATCGGGATTTTTTGTGTTTTTCTGTTTGTTTTGGAAAAACTTTCAGCTTCTCTTTTTGCCATTTCTATCTTTGGGCTCCTTAAAAGTGGTGTTTTTCACTGTTGAAGATGGAGTTTTTAGCTGTAGCCTATAAAATGGTACTCGAATTCTGTTTTATTGCGTTTGCAAGTCAAAGAGAGGGGAAAATACAGTGAGAGAACCCCGAGAAAGCTTAGGGTTTTTAAATATTTTCTCTTGTTTGACTTTTGTTTAATAAATTATTCTGCCTGATCAAAAAGCTTGGAAAGTCATTTTTTTTAATAGTTTTAAGGGTTTCTTGTATTGAAAGAGAGGGATTGAAATGAGGTTTTGTTGCAGGGAAAGCTTTGATGTCTATAAAGGAATCTTTCAGCAATGTTGTTAATGTGCTTGTTGACTGGGATGATGTGCACAATGAAGATTTCTGTTCTTGGCGCGGTGTGTTTTGTGACAATGACAGCTTCTCTGTTGTTTCTCTGTAAGCCCTTTGAAGGCAGTCATTTTCTTCACCTGTTGAGTCTGCAATGCTTTGCAAATTTGGTTTTTATTAACTTGCTGGTGTGTGTTTTCTGTGAAGTAACCTGTCAAATTTGAACCTTGGTGGTGAAATTTCTCCTGGCATTGGAGATTTGAGGAACTTGCAATCCATGTATCTTCTCTTTTCACCAAATTTTTTCTCAATACTAGTTCTATGGGACCTATTTTGTTCTTTTTGGAGTATTTTGATGGTGCTTTTTTCTGTTTTTTTTTTTGAAAATTGCAGAGACTTCCAAGGGAATATGTTGACTGGTCAAATCCCAGAAGAGATTGGCAATTGTGCTTCTTTATACCATCTGTAATACTCTGCTGTCTTCTGTTTGTCTGATAAAATTTGATTTTTTGAATTTTTACTGTACTGATGTTGACATGTGGTTTGCATTGTGGAATCCAGGGATCTTTCTGGTAACTTGCTTTATGGTGACATTCCCTTTTCTCTATCAAAGTTGAAGCAACTTGATACCTTGTGAGTTACTCTTTTTTTATTTTCATTCACTATGCTTTAATTGGGATTTTTATAATTTTCATGATTGAGTAATTTTGTCCTGCAATGTAGAAATTTGAAGAACAACCAGCTTACTGGTCCTATCCCTTCAACCTTAACCCAAATTCCGAATCTGAAAACACTGTGAGTCCTTATAGTTAATGAAGTTGTGGTTTGGTGTTTATGAATTTCTAAATTCTTCTTATTGGTACTGATGCTATTCAATTGGTGCTTGTTTTCCTGTTCAGTGACCTTGCTAAAAACCAGCTGACTGGTGAGATACCAAGATTGATATACTGGAATGAAGTCTTACAATACCTGTGAGTATTTCAGTTATTGGCAAGGTTAAGAACCCGTTAATTGTTCTTTGGATTTGTTGTTCGAACCTTTATAGGATTTTTTGGCTTCATTGTAGTGCTCCCATGCATGTATGTTCATACGACTGACATTTTTCGTTGAATTATCTCAATATGTTTCTCAGTGGATTACGCGGCAATTTGTTGACTGGAACATTGTCAGAAGATATCTGTCAGTTGACTGGCTTGTGGTATTTGTAAGTATTTGATCTATCTGATTGTGTTCCTGGTGAGCTGTTTGTTTACTTAATTTTCAGTTATTTGGGACTTCAAATTTATTTATTCTCCTTTCCAGTGATGTGAGAGACAATAAACTAACTGGCACCATCCCCAGTAGCATTGGCAACTGTACTAGCTTTGAGATACTGTAGGTTTGGCGGCACAGACTAATTTTAAGTTATTGATCAGTTTTTTATGATGTATTAACTTTTACTTTGATAATTACAGGGATATATCATACAATCAGTTTACTGGGGAGATACCATACAATATTGGCTTCTTGCAAGTTGCTACGCTGTATGTGTTTGATTTTGTATCTAACTTGTTATAAACCCTTTCTAAATGATTATAAGCAAGATGAGGCATCATTTGGGAGTGTGGTTGGACTGTACCTTTTCAAATTCTTGATTTTTCTTAAAAAGCTTCATATTAATATTTTTTTAGTGTTTTTTTTATTGTTTTGATGTATTGATGTAAAAAATAATAAAAAAAAAAAACATTATTTTGATGTATTTTCAAGTGAAAATCACTCTAAAAAACACCCAGCATCACAATCCCAAGTACTACTCGAATAGTCTTTTTTCTGTGTTTTTGGCAATATCAAAACAAGTAATTGAGCATCTTTATTTTAGGTCTCTTCAAGGGAATAATCTCACTGGGAGGATTCCAGAGGTTATTGGTTTAATGCAGGCCCTTGCTGTTCTGTAAGTGTGAAATTTAAAATCTTGAAGGTTTATTTTACAGCATCATGATCTGTGGTGTGTTCTTGTTACTTTTCTTGTGTTGTAGGGATTTGAGTGACAATGAGCTAGTTGGACCAATTCCCGCAATACTTGGCAATTTGTCATACACTGGGAAACTGTGAGTTCATAGTGTTATTATTACTTTTTTATGAACAATGGAAAGTGTGAGTTCTATTTCGTAACAGATGAAGCTTGCTACTGGCTCTTTCTGTGGTTATATCAATTGTTCTTTGAGTGCGCACCAGGTATCTTCATGGAAACAAGCTCACTGGACCAATTCCCCCAGAACTTGGAAATATGTCAAAGCTAAGCTATTTGTAAGATTCCTCATGATTTCAAGGTTTCCAAATGTGTCTGATTATATGCATGCATATTTTATTTTATTCGGTAACTGACCAGAGCATTTTTTTAAGGCAATTGAATGACAACCAACTGGTTGGCAGCATTCCTCCTGAACTTGGGAAGCTGGGACAGTTGTTTGAATTGTGAGTTTCCTGTGATTAAATGCTTTCTACGTTCTCTTTTAAACGTTATTTACTGAATTTCTGTTTTATGGATCAGGAATCTTGCTAACAACCATCTTGAAGGGCCCATTCCACACAACATCAGTTTTTGCAGGGCATTGAATCAATTGTAGGATTTCCTATGTCCAGGCTGTTTGCAACTATTTGAACAGTGTCTTATGTTTCTGATGTGAGCAACCAACCAACTGGTTTTGTCTTACTTTTGTAGCAACGTGCATGGTAATCACTTGAGTGGAATCATACCTTCAGGTTTCAAGGATCTTGAGAGCTTGACTTACTTGTGAGTTCTGGAGGCCATATTTGGAAAGTTCTTCATATTTTTAGTTTCATTTTGCACTCATTTCCTGTCATTTAACTAAAATGTCTTGAATCTTCAGAAATCTCTCATCAAACGACTTCAAAGGCAGTGTTCCTGTTGAGCTGGGACGCATAATCAATTTGGATACATTGTAAGTTTCCTCCTAACACTGTATATTTTGAGATTAATCTATTGTAACACTTAGTTTTGGAGAACTTTTAAACTGTAATGCACCAGTCTTATGGATCTCAATGTTTTCAGGGATCTCTCAAGCAATAACTTTTCGGGGCCCATTCCAGCTATGATTGGTGACCTGGAGCACCTTCTCACCTTGTATGTCTGTCTGGAAGTGCAATTTTTCTTTGAATTTAATTGTATCCAAGAACTTGCTAATCTACTTTCTGATGTGTACACCAGGAATTTGAGCAGGAATCATCTTCATGGACGATTGCCTGCTGAATTTGGGAATCTAAGAAGTATACAAATTATGTAAGCTTCTTACGAACTGTTCTTTTTACCCTCGGATGAAGTTTATCTGCCCCCATTCCTGATTGTACGTAATCATATCTTCCCCCAGTGATTTGTCTTTCAACAACGTGACTGGTAGCATTCCAGTGGAATTGGGTCAGCTGCAAAACATTGTTTCTCTGTAAGTTTAAAGCCCAGACAATGTCTCCGCTGTACTCCTTTTGACCTTCATAAATTTTTACCACGTACTAATTTGTTGATGGATGGCAGGATCCTGAACAACAATGACTTGCAAGGAGAAATCCCTGAGCTTACCAATTGTTTCAGCCTTGCCAATTTGTAAGTTGTCTTTTTTGGTTATCATCAATGTTTCATTCTTAATAGCTATAGAATGCTACTGTAAAATGACTTTTTACGTGTTAGGAATTTCTCATACAACAATTTATCAGGAATTGTGCCACCTATTAGAAACTTGACACGGTTTCCACCAGACAGGTATGGGGAGAATAATAGTTCTGTTTCTTTGAAAGTGCTTAAAATGAAAATTTCCGACAGTTTACTATAGAAATTCCTTGTAATCTTTTGTACTACCTTGCCAGCTTTATTGGAAATCCTTTGTTGTGTGGCAACCGGTTGGGATCAATATGTGGCCCCTATGTCCCAAAGTCTAAAGGTAACCCCTCATCCGCTACATGTTCTTTTGAACGCTTGTTTTTGTTTTTGACATGGTCAACTCTAATAAAGAAGGTTTTGAGTTTTATCTTGAACTTGTCTGTTTATCTTCTGCTGTTTCAGTAATCTTCTCTAGAGCAGCAGTTGTCTGTATAACGCTGGGATTCATAACATTATTGTCCATGATTATAGTTGCGATTTACAAATCCAACCAACAGAAACAATTGACGAAGAGATCCAACAAAACTGTACAAGGCATGCATTTTACTTGATAATTGTTCTTTTTATGTTTCCTGTTTTGCTTCTCTTTCCCAAGTACTCATGTTTGGTTTATTTCTTGCCAGGTCCTCCAAAACTTGTGGTTCTTCACATGGACATGGCTATTCACACCTTTGATGACATAATGAGGAACACAGAGAATTTAAGTGAGAAGTATATTATAGGTTATGGTGCTTCTAGCACAGTATACAAGTGTGTGCTGAAAAATTCCCGGCCACTTGCAATTAAGCGACTCTACAATCAGTATACATGCAACTTGCACGAGTTTGAAACTGAACTTGAGACCATTGGCAGCATCAGACACCGAAATATAGTCAGCTTACATGGTTATGCACTGTCTCCTCGTGGAAACCTTCTCTTTTATGACTATATGGAGAATGGTTCTCTGTGGGATCTGCTTCATGGTTAGTGAACTAAACTTTCCCATCTGTTACCTTGTGCCCTCTTATCTGGTTATCATGTTCAATGTAGTTTCTTGTTTATTTTTATTCTCTGCCAAACCTCCTAATCATACGTTCTTGCATTATATTGCTAATGGTTTTTTGTTGATATCAATGGCAGGACCATCCAAAAAGGTAAAGCTTGACTGGGAAACACGCTTGAAAGTAGCAGTTGGAGCTGCTCAAGGACTTGCTTATCTTCACCATGATTGCAACCCTCGAATCATCCACAGGGATGTGAAATCCTCAAATATCTTGCTGGATGAGAATTTTGAAGCTCACTTGTGTGATTTTGGAATTGCTAAATGCATCCCAACCACAAAAACTCATGCCTCAACTTTTGTTATGGGTACTATTGGCTACATTGATCCAGAGTATGCCCGCACATCTCGGCTAACTGAAAAATCAGATGTTTATAGCTTTGGCATTGTCCTCTTGGAGCTTCTTACTGGGAAGAAGGCTGTGGATAACGAGTCTAATTTACAGCAGCTGGTATGTATCTCAAAATATATGCTCATAACCATTTGATTACTTATGATGGTGCTCAACATGGATAGGTGGCAACATAGAATCCAATTTAGTTGTTTTAAGCTTTCAACTGTTCATTTTCCTGAAGATAACTTCTACATTTGTCATCTGTTTTGTTTCAGATTTTATCGAGGGCTGATGATAACACTGTAATGGAAGCTGTTGACCCAGAAGTTTCTGTTACATGCATGGATTTGACCCATGTAAAGAAGAGTTTCCAACTAGCACTATTGTGCACCAAGCGCCATCCCTCAGAGAGACCAACCATGCAGGATGTGTCCAGGGTCTTAGTATCATTTGTTCCAGCTCCTACAAAAGCTTCTCTTCTTCCAAAGCCTTTTGACTATGCCAAATTTGTCATGGACAAAGGACAGCAGCAGCCAACACTTCACCAGCCACAACTTCTGCAGGAAAACAACTCTTCTGATGCACATTGGTTCATGAGGTTCAAAGAAGTTGTGTCAAAGAATACTCTCTAAGTCGCTGACCCCAATGCACCCTAGGAAAATTCAGCGATAAAAAATACCAAATTTTTGGCCCAAATGGGTTGTTTAAACTGCCCCCTTGTATAGATTTTCAACATCTAGGAATGTTTCGGCATGTTTTTGCTAATATTAAAGCTCAATTGCTTTTACAGTACAAGGGATTAAAAATCCCTTTCGGATAGCCTGCTATTGTAAGACTTTTTATACAAGTAGCTCTACTAACTCTAATTTATTTGGGTGTCAGTCTTAGACCGTTTGGTGCAAGAATTGGGTTTTAGCAGCTCAGTTTTCTCGTCTTCTTGAAATGCTTTTCATGGAATGGAAACTGCAGTCGCTGAATAAAAAACCACTTGGTTAGATGAAGTTTTTATAACAATGGTTGATCGTTAAATGATTGCGAAAAGTTGCTTATTATAGTAAAAACGTTAGCATCACGGGAGGACCATCCCTTCCACTGTACAAATGGCGAAGGTGGGCTTGATGCAGGCCAAGTGGAGAAAAGGGGCTGTGAGGAAGAAAAGCAAGATGCAAGGTCCCCCTGTGAGAGACAAGATGTGTACTATATATGATGGAGCAATCATGGAGACGAGCTTGTACTTCACAGGGAACATGATGAATGGGTCGTTCATAGGGCAATTTAAAGAGCAAAGAAAAATGAATCATTCTTCCTGTCTCCTGCCTCGTTTAGTCATCTTCTTTCCCTTTTCTTCCATTTAGATTTTTCCCAACAAAAAAAAGGAAGAAAGTTACCAATCGGTGAAAATCAACCGAGACAAATTCCCCTTAAGGGCACTTTCCTCTTCGGAATTTTAAGACTGAGAAATAGATGCCAAACAACCCAATGAGCAGCTGCTGGTGATATCGGTCGTGAAGTGCGAGGAGGCCCAGCAGATTGCTCGTCCAAGGTCTGTTCTTAAGGGCACTTTCCTCTTCATGTTGATAAAGTCATTAATTCTTCTTTTCTTGTTTTTTAACAATGGGTATTTCTTTGTATTTCTATCTTTATTTATGAGCTATTTTCTCTATATTAGATTCTAAATTCAAGATTATATTTGTTATCATAAAAAAATATATCAGCAACATTTAATTAATTATTTCAAGAGGTGTACGAAGCTGTAAACAAAAATTATTTAACCGTTCTAAATTATAGATTAAGGTTTGAATCTTATTTTATCATTAAATAGGTTGACTGGGCTAAGAACAAGTAAAAGAAAGAAAGAAAGAAAGGGAGGTATTTTAAGCCTTCCATTTCACTCCTACCCACCCATCTTTCCTCCCAGCTTACGAAAGCATCTTATTTTTCTCCATGCCTCACCATCACTCATTTGCCTTCAATAGTCTGTTCATTTCATCACACCATTTAAAAGCAC
>Ga0307511_10007512_pt1 | contig 10957 bp, 6 predicted proteins | sample 13_EM_MG_FD_200266 | JGI IMG/M metagenome (GOLD analysis project Ga0307511, IMG submission 200266) | Populus trichocarpa ectomycorrhiza microbial communities from riparian zone in the Pacific Northwest, United States - 13_EM | ecosystem: Host-associated > Plants > Roots > Unclassified | place... | reverse complement strand
AAAAGCCATCACCAGCAGCAAAAGAAATATTAGCAGCCCGAATAAACAAAAACAACCATCTTGAAAGAAAATATATTCATGAAAAAGCAGAACCATGTAGAAGAGAATCTGGAATCTGCAAAAAAACAAAAGATACAGAAGTGCAAGAATTATCGGAAACTCTCTTATTTCTCTCTTCCCAAATCAAGTAGATTAAAATAGCAAGAGAAACTCTACACATTCTGCCAACCAAATTGTTTTTGCCAGAAAGAAAGTCGCGAATTGCACTATTAATGGTTGACATGCTCCTATGCAGCCGAAACCATGATTTTGCCATCCTTCAAAGTAGAGAAGTCCAAGGACCGCTGGAAAATAAATGATAAAATAGAATGCTAAGCACTTAAGAGGTTGGGCACTAAAATTGTAATTTTCTCTAATTTGGAGCAAGACTCACTTTTTATCATCTATCATTACAAAATGGTCACTTGTTAGTTGATATCGACTATATTATAATATAATAGCCTCAAGTCTTAAATAGAAAAATAAAATAAAATTCTGATTACTAAATAAGTTAAATAAAAGGTTAAGTACCCAAATAAAATAAAAATAAATGATTAAATACTAAAATTCCAATTTTCTCAAATATTGTGATTTTCCATGCAAAAAAATAAATAAATTCACAATTCACATATCCGTCATATAACTCTAGTCACAATTATAATTAATATAATTATACAATGGATTAACATAACATAATATTTTATTAAAATTAAACTAATTATATATAATCATTTATTTATAATTCTCATATAATGTAACTATCTAATAATTATAAAGATGAGGCGTGTCTTTATCCCTTTAGGAAGTAAGTCAAACCCAGTTGTGAGCAGAGGTGTCATCCATTCAAAGTTACTTACAAGGTCCATCCTATTTACTACATAACGAAAAATCTCGTTCTTAATTATACCATTTTATTACATTTGCGTACCATTTATAATGTGGCGTAACACCTTAAGGATGTAAAGAGACATTGTTCCTTCTTTGTTTTCTAAGAATTCCAGATGGTTTTATTGATGAACAAATTCTGAGTCGCAGGCTACAATGGTAGAACTAGAAAGTGGATAATCCTTCATCAAAACCTGCTCAGAACACAAAGATAAAGCTAGCTTTCTAAGAGAATGAGCAGCCATCTTGACATAAAGATCGATAAAGGTAGCTTTCTAATACGACAAATTGAAAGAAATACAGTGACTAGGAATGGATTTAGTGTCTGGAGCCAGAGTGCCCGACAAGTTAAAAATAGCATTGTCTCCATTGATCGCAGACACGTCAATGCTTCCATTTCTTAAGCTAATTGGACTCCGTATCTCGCCACCAAAGCTTCTGCAATATCAGTACTAGTTATTTGGGAGACAAAATTCATATGCTGAAAGCATTACCACCCTATGAGAGTTTCTGACAATAACACCCAGACCTATGCCTTCAGCATTTAGAGCACCAAACTATCATTTTTACGGTTTTACTGATAGAAATTTCAATCAGTATCTACATTCACAGTATATCTTATTGACAAGCTTACATATAGAACAGTCCATCGATGAAACTCTTGTAAGTAATTTATATTCTGTCGGTGAATCTATCGGTAAAAAATTTACTGATAGATTTACTGACAAAAAAAGCATGCCAAAAAATATTTATTTGCTTCATTTCGTAGATATTTCCCTCAGGATATTTGCCATATAACTGAGGGAATACCATATGCAATTTCATCGGTGTTTTTATTTGTCCGTCGGTATAACCATCGACAAATATAATATATCACCGACAAAATACTATCTGTAATTCTATATGAGAGTTAATAGTAGTAGTGACATTCGCAGTAATTATTGTCCAACTCTCTAAAATATACAAATGGAAGTGTTCTATTGGTAACTATGTTAGTAATAAATTAAAATATATATTTAACAAAAAAATATACTGAACAGAAGTAGAAAAATAATTTAAAAAAATTAAAATCAAATAAAAATAAAATATATAGAATGAAATTAAAATAACATAAAAATTAAATATTTATTACAAATTTAAACATTTTCACGTTCAAATATAATAAATATAAAACAGAGGCGGCGTAGGAGGATGATGATCGTCGTAGGGACTGTGGGGCCAATAAGAAGGAGCATATGGATCACCCATGTGTGATCTCATCTCCATTACCATTCGGCGAAGTTCTTCATAATCTGCAGTGAGTCATTCATATTTTTCATTGAGATGGGTTGTCTGATTTTGTACTCATTAGTTTAACAATGCCTCGAACTCGGGAGTTTGAATGCTCGGAACCGATTGCAAGCATACAATGGTCGAAACACTATGGGTCGTCCGCAAGTTTCCTGATTGTAGTGTTAAAGAGTTCGTCCACTTGATTTCTATCAAGCCCCTAGACGATCCTGCCTCCAATCACAAATCTAGATTGAGATTTGGATAGGTGGAAAGATTGTCCTTGTATCTCTCCTTCAAATGACTGTTATATGTATCATGGAAAGAAAAAATAAATTCATCAAATTGAAGAAAATTATAACTTAATAAAAAAAATGGTTGAAAACCAACGTACCATAAAGTTTTAAGCTCGACTATCCACAAACTGTTGCACCTCTTTTTGGCTGTCATCACTCCGCACATGTGTTTCAACAAAAAGTTTCATTGGGCTTGGCTCGCGTCTAAGAACCGTGGCCTGCAAGATAGAAATGTTGTCAGATAAAAATGTTTCTAAAAAATAAAAATAAAATAAAAATGAAAGTAATAAAAAAAATAATATCACCATCTGCTTCGCGTGCGAAATGAAAGAAACAAGGCCGTTGGTGTTCGTGGTAACAAACCTGTAAACATGCCGATGTCGGTTCTCCATACCAGACTGTAACCATCGAATGAAACATGTGGATGTCACGTGCTGAATGTAGTCTGCTCATACAGCCTTCACGATATATGGCAGTCTAAAATCCTTCCAAACCGTTATGTCATTCCAGGTTGGAAGCTCGTTTTCTCTCGCATATTTTTTTTTTGTTTTTTTCTACGCCTTATATCAAAAATCATGCAACCTATATGTTACCAATAAATTATCTGGTAGTAAATCAAATTTTAATATTTGAAATAAAAAAAAATTATCTTGATTTTGATATTATCTAGTTGTAGCATGATTCTCTCAAACTCTCCTTGCAACAATATCATCATCTCTCTCCCATTCAAATTTTCTCTTGCAGTAAAAATTTATAAAAGAAAAATTTTAGTAATTTCAATAAACTAACCAAATTAACATAATAAAAAAATATTTAAATTAATACTAACCTTAAACCTTGAAAACCATGCATCAATATATGGTTTCCATTCAAGATGTCTAGAAACCTGGCTCCATTGAAACAATAAAACTTCTATTAACAATTTAAAGCCTGATGTTATTGTTATTGCAGCCTCAATATTTGTAAACCTGAAATTGCATTCGATAAATAAAATTATTTTTTAAAAAATTATTAAACATGTCGTTGTAAAAATAGGAAAATCATTCTTACATTGTAAGGTTGTCCTTCCACTAGGCCAAGTACTTAAAACTAAATGGATCCCCCTCGATGTTGCAACATCACACTCGACGACCTCGTGTTATGAGTCGATTGTTGTGCCTCATGTGCCTATTCTTAGTCGGCACCTAATGACTTGTGGTCGTCAGCATCGCTGGTAGAAGAACTAGTAGTGATCCTGTCCTCATTACTTACAATAGACTTTTCCAATGGCATCTACATAAATTAATGAAAACAATAAATGAGTTCTATTTAAAAAAACAATTTAGCAGCACCTCCTCTATTGAGAGGCTACCTAATATTTTTAAACTTATAAATACACAACATATATGCCACAAATTAGAATAATTTAATTTCACATAAAATTCTCATTTTCAAAGTGGTAATATACTTAATCCTAAATTTACAAAAATTTAGTCTAAATTAACAAAAATCTAAAATAATAATTATAATTAATCCTACATTTTTAATTGAAATTGAACAACAAAATTGAAAAAAAAATTAAAATTCTTCAAAATAATGAAAAAAATATTTAAATAACAACTAAAATTCAACACAAAATTGCACAAAACTAATGACAAAAGAACAAAAATAATCCAAAAAAAAAAAAAACAAAAACACAAAAAAAATGAAAAAGGAATGAAAGAGTCATACCTTTATGGTGTGCTTAGTGTCAGATGAGAATTAAAAAAAAAACAAAAATAAAAACAAAATAAATTAAAAAGGATTTTAAAAAAAAACTTGAAAAATAAGGAGAAAAATGAAGAAAAACAACATACCTGAGGTTGAGAAGAGAAGATGATGGTTGATTTTGGCTCAGGTCGTGAATAAAAACAATAATGAAGAAGAAGAGAGAAAAATAGAGAGAGAATAAAAGAAGAATGAAGAAGATAAGTCATGTTTGCTATGCTCGTGGTCTTTTCTATTAGGTATTACCGATGGAATTTCTAATAGAATATTAAATATTAATATCTTTAAGATTTCATTTGGTGATTTTGTTTGTGAAGTCAAAGTAAACTGCTCAATTTGCATGAAAAAATTCATAAACCCCTCAAAATATTACCAATGACTTTTGATTTCATTGATGATTCCATCGGTAAAAGAGTAAACATTCAATGGTCAAAAAGAGCATTAATTACCAGCGCCTAGAAATTCACATTTCATTGGTGATTTCATTGGGGAACATGTACCATAGTCAGAAAAGCATTAATAGTTAGTACAATGGAATTCTCATTCCGTCAGTAATTCTATTGGTAAAAAAGCATTAATTATCACCGCCTTGAGAAATGAACAGTGTCAGAGAGAAGGGAAACAATTCTCTTCGCCTCTAGAATATGCCAATATACACATTCGACGGTATTTCTGTGGGTAATTAAAACTATGAGCAATGCTCTATAAGGGAACAGTTCCTTTCGCATCTAAAATATACCGACTGGCACATTCCATTAGTCTAAAATAGTGTCTGATGCCAAATTGTATATGTATTCCCTATCTATCCATTCTGCAAATACTTAAATTGACTATTACATGCACGTATAACACAACAACACCATTTCACATCACAATAATAAAATAAATATCTCATTGTCATTCAATAATATAATAACATCATTGTCATTACATTGAAGTGAATTACAAATTCGTGTTGTGCAAATTAATCAAAATTGTCTTCTTCATCAATTGACTCGTCCTCATCTCCATCACAATCTTCTATATTGTTTTCGTTGTTATCATCATCTTCATCGACTTGTGTATCTCTGATAGAGCTCAAAATATTATTCAATTCCTCAACATTAACATCTATAAAAATATTATCGATGATGCAAATATTTGCATTTTTTTTAGTCAATAGATGAAGCAGCTCGATATGGATAATCTAATTCACCAAGTTGAAAGACATCACACCCCACAATTAATCATCATCCTTATCCTAAAAAACCTCAACACGACCATTGTGTTTGGTTTTTACTATGGAATAACCAATCAACTCTTGAATAATTCTTTCTAAATGAAGGAGTGTATGTATAATAAACTTGTTAGCATTGCTTGACAAAAACAAATACATCGTCGACATTGTGGAGTCTAGCCCTTGAATTAATTTCGCCCAATCCATGATGGAGATCTACTCTGATTCCTCTGTCATTGGTGTCATACCAATAACATTTGAATAAAAAAAAATTATTTTGTTTGGTATGATATTGTAATTCAATTACCTTTTCTAATTTCTCATAATAATCAACTTCAAACTTATTAAAAGTCGATCTCTTAACACAAACCTCACTGTTATATGCTTTTCTAGCATTATCATATTTTTTAGTATGAAACATATGTTTATTGATAAAATATTTGTTGTAGCACTTCACTTTCCTTTTAGAACCCAGAGTTAGTAAAGACAAAGTAACACTAACATTCCTTCCTAATTGATAAACCTAGTACATGAAGTACAATCATGAATAGTTAATATTAATAAGAAATGGTACGAGATAAATTTTGATATCTCTTCAATAATATAGGCCTCGCATATTGAAACCTCAACATGCACCTTGTTTTTTACTTTTCTTTTAAAGTTAAACAAGTACTTGTATAGAATTAAATGAATGTTTTGAATTATGCAAATAAAGATAAACAAAAAAATTAATTACAATGCATGTGTAAAACCTAACCTTTCAAATGAATACATCCATCTATAGCCTCCAACATTTGCCTTAAATGGTAATTATATGAGTAAATGCTTCATTGATTCGAAAAACGATGAAGAGAATATCATCTCAAGTTTGCATATTGTTTGGATGATATTCATTTCACGTCTCTCCATGTGTTATGTCTGTAAGTTGTTTGAGCATATATCTCTAAAAAAATGATTGATCTCCGTGAGTGCATTCTATATCTCCTTTGACAATAAATCTCGGTAAGCTAATGAAATGAGTGTTTGTATAAACACATGGCAGTCATGACTCTTCATTCTATACAATCCTCCAAATTCACCAACCATAATATGTTCGGGGTATGTCCATCAGGAAAATGCAAACTTTTAAGCCATTAGAAAACAAGTAATTGTGCATTTTTGTCTAAAATGATGCCGGCTTTGGACTTGACGACTCGTGACCCAACATAAACCAACTCCATGTTTTTACGGTGATAAAATAAAGTTATATCCATTCGTGAGTATCAACAGCCACTAAGAATAAGGAGCAATAAATAACCCGAATGGATTAAATTTATTTGTACATAACCTAAGATGCATGTTCCTTGCTTCTACTGAAAACTGAGGATGCACATTGTTAAAGTGTTTCCAAACTTCACCATTAGAAATGTGCACCATCACTCTATCAAACACATCATGTGATTGGTGTCATGTCATGTACTTAGCAATCTTTGATGACATGAATAACCTTTGCAATTTAGGTGTAATTGGAAATTATCTAAGTTTTTTGTTGCGATAAGAGTCCTTCCCCTGCTATTTTTGGGTTTATAACAAGAATGCCCACATGTTCTGCACTTGGTTAACTCTGTATTTTCAAGGTAGTACAACATGCAAAACTTTGGACACATGCTAATTTTCTGGTATCCTAGACCGAGGGATTTCATCATAGACTTAGCAATATAAACGTTCTCTTTCAGCTTATTCCTTTAAAGTAAAATGCTTCTCGTTCATTCAACAATTCTTTTATAACCGGTCTCACTCAACCTATGATCTGACTTGATGGTGAACACCTTTGTAATGGTCAATAATTTACTGTGATTTATGCAACCATCCCATAATGATTTATCATAATCTTTCAAAAGATCAAAAAACCTGGTTGCGCCTACATTAGGTTCTTCATCTACGATTGAACATTGATCAGTATGACCCTGATTCATTCTTACCGCATCCATAACCATATTCCTATAAGGATTACTATTGTCATCTACAACTCTATGCACATTGCTAGCACTAGAAGTTGACCCAACCATCATCTCTACCATGATATCGTGAGAAACATATGGTTCTTCATGTGCATACCAACACAAGTATTTCTTCATGAACCTTTTTTTGTAGAAGATACATTGTTACAACAACTGGATCAATAATTTTTTTATTCTTACAACTCTTGCATTAACATCTAATACCACCTTCATTAATATTTCTCAGATTAGATAGTGCATAATTAATAAAACTCTGAATCTCATTACGATAATCCATCCTCCGCAATCTTTAGAGTGAATCTCGATATATCCATGAACGATCATTCATTACTTATATCAAACCTATTTAAATAATGTTGACAACATGTATTAATTAACCACATTAACTAAATAAATTTGCATAAATATTGATTTAGCTTAATCTTGTTCAATCTATTTTAATAGTTCTTTTAATTCATTATCAATTATATATCTAAATAAATTTAAATTTCCATACATTTGCTGAAAATTACAACTCAATAATAAAATTGACAAAATATAAAAAGAACTTGTTAAATAAGTCATTATTTATTTCATAACAAAACACCGAAGTAAAAAATTTGACATAGGTTTCATCAATTTTATAAAATCTAAAACAAACTATAACATGTATAAATCATACATTCATACAACAAAATTGTATGAGAAAATACTATAAAACAAGTAAATACCCAAATAAAATATATATACTACAAAATTATGCAAAAAACAAAAAATAATATTTAAAATTTCTGTTAAAAAATGATAGATTTACTTACTTAAGGTGGAGAATTCTCAATAAAATTTGAATCAGAACATGGATGTTGAAAAACCGAGTTTTGTAGTTGGATTTGTTGTGGGATTGTTGTGGGAGTTTGAATTGTGTTGAGACTAGGAAGAGCTTACGTTTGTTGCTGGGATTCTGGAAGAAGACTAAAGTTCGCTATTCTGCTTTTGGCTTCCCCTCTCCTCTGGTCTTTGGTTCTATTTCCTCTGCCTCTCTGTTTTTTTGTTCTGTCTTTTTTCTTCCTTAATTCTCTCTGTGTGGTTTTTTGCCATTGTCTCTTTACAAGTTTTTTTGTTCCTTTTCTTTTGGCGGGTTCCTCGTAATTGGCCCCTGATCCTCACTATCTTTTTTTTTGTTTTCTGTTCTTCCCTCTCTGGCTTTTTTTTCCCTGTCTCTGTAGTCCTTTTTGTTCTTTCTGTCCTCTCCTCTCTCTTTTTTCGTCCCCTTTGTTTGGCCTTTGGCCTTTATAAGGCTAGATTCCTGGTTGTTTATTGACAACTATCTTTTCTTTCATAGGATAACGATCCCGAAGATGAAGATAAGCGTGTTTATCCATGTATGAAGGGTTGGAGACACCATCAGTCCTGCCATGAAATGATGATGGGTTTTAAACTGGACACCAGAGGCATTACCATTTGGTCTCCATTCGGGCTGGAATGAGATGATAGGGTCTTGGCAGACCAATATATTTTTTTTCTTTTGCAGGTGGTTTCCTTTGTTTTAGGAGAGGAAGGGGATGAACATTTGGTTTAAACTGCGTCGTTTTCTCTACTAAAATTACTATCTTCAATTTACCCCCTGATGGTTTGACATTTAGCAATTAGGTTTTTATTTATGGAAATCTCTTTTTTTTTTAAAAAAAAAATTTATCCCTGGATTAATTGCAATTGGATCTCTGAATTTCAGCGTTATTTACAAAATAATCCTTAGTTTCAAGTTTAAACAATTCAGTTCTTAATTGTTTTTTCAACTTTTTATTCTTTTAAAATTACCTTTGGGAAAATCAATTAACCCCCCTATAGTATCATTGCCTATTCACTTCAGTCTTTAAACTTTAATTTCTTGTAATTTGGACCTAAATTGATCCTGAACTTTGATATTTTTTCAATTAAACTCATGATTGCATTAATTAATTAAATCAAAGTTTAATTATGTCTCAAATCTTATCAATTATTCTAATTTTTTACCAAATTAACTTTCAAATTTATAATTTTATTATTATTAGTTCTCAAACTTTTAATTTGTGTTGTCTCAACCTAATTCTTGAAAATTCAAAAATTGGATTATGATAGGCATGTCAATTACTAGTTATGTCATAATTATGTAACCCAAAATCTAGTAGGTTTTCATTAAAGAACGGAAAACACCATACCAAATTGTATTGAGATTTATATAACTTTTTTTGGATGGATTTTTCCTTTTAGCTAGGTTTGTATCTCCTTGGTTTTATTTTGAATTTGAACACCAAGAAGCTTATGCGAGCACCATTTACCAAATTTCTACGAGCTTAATTTCCACAATTTATGCTTTTTTTTTATTTGGCTGGGAATTGGAATATTAAGTGAAACATTTAGATACACTTCACCCTCTAGAAAGCACAGCTCGACAGTTTTAAATATATTTAGGTAAACTATAGACTTGCTATTTAAAATGTGAATTGAAGAAGAAAATGAAGCCATACATGCTTTTCTTTTCTTCTGTTCTATGTTACTGTATATATTGACACGTAAACCTTTGATTCTTCCAAGGAAAAATTTGGAAGGTGTGTTATTAAACATCTAATTTATTACTGTGGTGCAAAAGTATTTTTAAATATATTAAAATAATTTTTTTATTTTAAAATTAGGATATCAAAAGCATAAAAAAACACTAAAAAAATTTATTTGATGTTTTCATAAGTTGAATATATTTTGCATAAATTACCTTACTCTCAAACATATAATACACTTGATGAAGATTAGCTGACATTAATGAAGATGATCAACGATGACCGGAGTGGGCTACACAAGCTGCCCAAAGACAAATAGGTCCAACCATCTTTGAACAACTCACTCCATTTGTTGTTGGTGATATTTCTCGGTGTTGTTGAATTTGTATCTTTGAGATCTTTCTGATGAAATCAATAGTATCATCATTCGAGTTTTGGTGTACCTCCATATCCTTTTCTTTCTTTCTCATTTATCTCTCCCCTAACCTTTTTCTTTGTTTTAAATTGTATTGATCATTTTATAATTTGAAAGAGTCGTTAGTGATACTTGCAACTCGCAAGTCGTAAATATTATATTTGTGACTTTTTAAATTGTTTTACGTTACTAAGTTTTTTTTTAATGTTTTAGTTTTTTTTTAAATATTTACTATGTTAGAGTAAAGGAAACTCTTTGTTTTGTCTCATGGCAGTATTACCATCACATATGTCATTAATTTCATGCTTTCTTATTTTCACTACGCACTAAATCTGAAAAATCTCAAATTATATCTGTGGGTGATCACTTATCACCACCATATGGGACATATGCAAGTACTTTTTATAATTTAGACTCTTCTATTTGGATGTATGCTTCCTCAATCGATGACTTGTCTTAATTGAAAAAAAAAAAAAAAGTTTTCTTTCTGTTCGTGTTTTTTTAATGTCAGGCAACTCAAAAAGCTAGAACCAAAATCCGTGACAAAGTAGAGGGAAAAAAATGAAAAATGAAAATGA
>Ga0307511_10007511_pt1 | contig 10958 bp, 8 predicted proteins | sample 13_EM_MG_FD_200266 | JGI IMG/M metagenome (GOLD analysis project Ga0307511, IMG submission 200266) | Populus trichocarpa ectomycorrhiza microbial communities from riparian zone in the Pacific Northwest, United States - 13_EM | ecosystem: Host-associated > Plants > Roots > Unclassified | place... | reverse complement strand
TCAGATCCTGGGGGGGCTGACATCCTAACTTGTTTTGGGGTTTTGGGTATGGATGGTGGAGGGGCTGCTTCTGGGTGCGGCGGAGGTTGCTGTGGTGGTTGCTGGGATGGTGGTACCCATGCAGTGTCTGGAGGTGAGGGAGGTCTAGGTGCTGGTCTTGGTTCTACCCAATGAAATGCAGGTTTATTAAGGGGTTTAGCTTGACTAAGGGGAACTGAAGTGGGTCTTTGGTGGGGAACTCTCTGATGTAGTGGCAAGGAAAGGCGTGTGGAAGGTTGCTTGGATGGTCCTGGATGAAACATGGTTGGTAGAAATTTGTCTTTTAATTCCTGACTCATTCTGGAGCCTATTTTGGATAACATGCTAGGATCCTCCCTAGCTTTTTGAGGAGCTGTAGGAGGGATTACTGGAGTTGGTACACGCTATGTAGGCTTCTGGGGAGTGTCAGGAAACTGTCCTGGAATGGGCTTCTTAGGTAGTTCTTGTGCTAGCTTGGTAATTTCTCTTGCTAGTGCTAATAGGCCTTTGGGTGTTAGTTCAAACCTAGGTCCATCTGGTTTATGGAAATGATAGATGCTGAACATACTGTCAATGAGGGCGTGTGCTTCTTGCTCTTCTCTGTCTTCTCTATCTTCTCTAGTTTCTGGGATAGCAATTGGTTTCATGGGAGTAGGGTGCTGGATTGCCACTTCTGGTCTTTTTCCTTTTGGGTCTTGGGTAGGAGTGACTTCTGTACCTGTAGGGCCTGTCTCATCCTCTGCTTCTGAGAGAGGATCCTGCTCACGTTCAGAAAGCTCTTCTCCTTCTGGTTCTTCTGTATCTGCTCTCATAGATTGTCTGAAGGCAGATCTGGAGGGGTACATGGGTGAGTTTACTCTCAAGGGTCCAAATTCTGGATTTTGGCCTGAGAGTCTGCTAGAGGTTCTAGAGTGGGACGTTTCTGGTGCGGACATAGTGGTTTGCTAATTTCGTTTGCAAGGCTTTGGCTGTGTTGGTGCTGAGTGGGGACTAGTGCTGACTTACTAGTGGTGAGATTTTCTGAAATTTGTGACAAGGGAGGTACAGGGACTGCTGTTCCACTGGCCTTGAGGAGCTCGGTTCTGGAGTGCTGGATAAGGTACTGGTGTGTTTAAACAAGGTTCAAGAGAGACTAGGATTGATCAGGCCCTAGGTGGTGTGGGTGAAAATTTTAAAGCTTAAATTGCAGGTAAAAAAAATTTAAGTGTGGGCCAAGTTAGTAGAGGAGTTCTGTAAGGAACTCGGCTCCACCAACGTGGTTATGGGGTCTTAAGCACGCCCACTATGTACTATACAGGATTATAGTAGGTGGCTAAGGGTTGTTGAGTGTAGGGTTGGTTAGGGATCAAGAGGTGCAAGTGGACAAGAAAATTACCAGTGTAGCTTGTGTATTTCTGAAGTAGCTAGAATAGACTGTGCTGAACGAGAACTGTCCCGTCTAAGGGCGTGGAATTCAGATCTTTAATAGATACTGAGTTCCTAAGGCAATAAGTCTACTTGGACTCATTCTAGGCAACAGTAAGGACTCATTATGATACCATATCATAATGAATACATGATGGCTCATTATTAACACGTCCAGTATCATGATGATGCTTAACAAGGTAATAGAAACAAGGCTGCCAACGAGATAAACAACCACAGGAAAACAGAATAAGCTACTGCCTAATTAGGCAGGCATCACAAGAGATGGTGGTCAGCAAGCTGACGTACATGAGACTAACCCAGAATGATACAGGAATATGACAGGTAATAATAAGGAATTATGACGAGAAAACTACAAGGAAAAACAACAAGACTAATCCCAATATGACTCTTCCCAATCCAAACATGTCCAAAAAGAGTAGCTGCCAAAACAGGCCAAAAACGTGCCTTGATATAACCCAATAAAATCCACCAAAACTGCCATAGATTGAACACGTGTAGACAAAACATATACTAGAAAACCAGTTCCTTACATATAGTATTCAAGTACTTTTTCGACTTCCTATCTATGTTCTGTTACTTCACTAGGTTGTTCTTTGTAACATCCTAGGAAGTTCTTTTAAATGTTTGCAATATAATCTTTGATCTTGCTAATGTGGAAAGTACTTTTCATAGGGGAAAGTCAATTGTCCATTGACAGATTAAGAGTATAGTTGTTCCACTTCTAGTTCATTTGTAGAATGCTAAATACTCTAACCCATTTGCACTTGAGTTTCTTAGATTTATCTAGAATGTTGATATTCTATACAAATTGAAGAACCTTTTGACTAGCTTAAAGCAGAGGTAGGACAGACTGCTTCTTATTAACTTGTTTCGGCTGTTGGACTTAAGAGGAATAAAAGTTACGTAAAGTGTTGCGATAATGTTCTCCTGCAGAAGTATAAGGATTAATCGAATAAAGGAATGATGACGGACCTAGTATTAAATCAAAGGCTAGGAGTGAAAAGAATGTTTTATGTTGTCTTACAATATTGTCTCCAGAATTCAGTTGCAACTGAATCTCTGAGAATATATATAACTATTCATTTCCTTTAAACTTGCAAGCTCATGTGGCTTGAAGGATTGTCTTATTGGGAATTTCTGACTAAGCATACATTTGAGGATAGTAACATGTTGACGGGTCCAACTTTATTCCCTTTCTTGCTGCCAAATCCTTGAAGTAGTATGTAATAAAGAGAGTATTTCGATCAAGAACAATATAATAGTGATAACTAACAATAGAACTAATTTGTGTATCAAAAGTATTAGGGACCTTCTTTATAGGAAGGTTATCAGAGACTGAAATAAGAAACATAAATCCTGATTGTTTATAGAAAATCGTCTAAAGTCTCAAAAAGAAAATCACTAGATTGTCTTCCGAAGGAATGTTGGAAGATAGGATAGACCAATAAGTAACAATAAGAGACATGTTAAGAAAATCCAAAATGATACCCGTGCAAGATGGTGCACCAACATGTAATATAGTTACTTGTCCTAGTAGTGGCTTATTACTATATTTCATTCCTTGACAGGTATTGCAACTTGTCACATATTTCTGAATAAGCCTTGAAAATGACTGGCAAATAAAGTTCTCAGGTAACCTTTTGAACATTTTCACAACTCAATCATATGGCATAGCATCATGAAATTCCTTAATTGCACCTCCAAAGTAATTCTTATCTTTCATGTTGCTATGCTTAGTAGGACCTGCCTCTATTTACCTTTCTTATTTTTCTTACAAAATAACCCGTTATACTTATGTAATGAGCAATACCAATAGTAGCACCATGAGCTGTTTAACAAAATCTATACTATTACCAGAGTGATAGTGTATGTCTGTTATTTGTCCCTCTAAGTCAAAGGTTTATAAGGTATTTGAGAGCATACAAATTTCCCAAGCAAGAAGAGAATTAACAGGTGTAATCTGACTGTATTAAAGCTATCTAAGACTTGTGTAAACTCCCTTTAAAGTACTTTGATCTGAGAATCCTTCTGCAGATAGGCATAATGGCTTGGTACTTATACTAGACGCTAAGTTTTCTGAAGTTTGAAAAATCTATTTTCTGGCCATTTCAGAAAATCGATTTTCTGGCTGTTTCAGAAAGCACTCCTCCATGACTTTAAATACAGGTGTAGGAGGTCAGGCCTTCAGTACTCAGCAATACAGGTATAGATGAATATTGTACCACCACATAGGAAAATATATAAGGGCAGGATACGTTTAGGGTAATAGTACATAAGGTACTATACTTGAGCTATCTGGTATACATGTTAGGTGCAAAACAAAGTGTACTAAAACAATTATAGGAAACAGTCTTCTATTACACTTCCCCACTTAAAAGGATTTCCTACCATTGTTATCTTGTACAAGCTAGAGGTAGTCTAAAATAACGAGTACTAGCATGATAGTTATAAAAATCATAATCTTCATAATAAACAGGAGCACATCAATTTAACTTACAAATCATCTATAGCAAGTAGTTATGACATAAGGAATAATAAAAACATCTGATAGATACTTTGTTTACTATACCTACATCTAGTTTTATTTCAGAATGACAATTAAACCAACAGCAAGGAACATGGGTTTCCTAAATTAATTTAACTGGGGCAAAGTAATATTTTCGGAAAATATAAAAGATATCTTCTGCAATGTTGTTAGTAGCAGAGATGAGGTCATGATCAGCTGTACTAAGAGTAAGAACTCTCTCTCATTTAGTTTGAACACTTGAGTTGGGGGTTTCTAGGAGTATGATGCTTCTTGTATTTCTTGGAGAATCTTCGTTGCTTGAAGGTCTTGAAATACTTTCCCTCTTTCAAAACACCTTGAACAATTTCAAGACTGATATCTTTAAAGTTGATCCACTTATCCTTAATACTTCTGTACCATTTCTAGCATACCAGGTATTGATTCTTGCTAGTACAAGTGGCAGTACGGCATTCAAGTACCCTTTCAACTTCTCATCTGCCTTCCATTAGTTTACAAGGTTGTTCCTTATAAGGACCTGGAAAGTTGGTTGAAAAGTTTTCAACATAAGGTTTGATAATGTTATTGTGCAAGATATTAGTAATTAGAGAAAGTCGACTCGCTGTTTCCAGGTTAGGAGTACAGTTGTTCCACTTCTTTTTGATGTGTTGAATGTGCAATAGTCTGACCCATCTAGGCTTGAGTTTACTACCTATGCTATTAATAAGTTTCAACCCATTGTAGGGTTTTTGTTAAATCAGATTAGTATGGAAGCCTTGCAGGTTTCTTCTACTTCTCAGCTTTACCCTTATATAAGCTTTTATTGGAAACCTTGCAAAGGTTTTACTTCTATATTTCCACTTTTAGTTTAGTAATAGTTGTTGCTAGTTGCCTACTTATTGCACTACTATTATTTTTGTTTACCCATAAGTTGACTATTGATTTGAATAGGTTGATAGAATATATTTGCAAAGTCCAATATATAAATCGCTATCTTACAATAGATCAGCTGCTAGGATATTTGACTAAGACCTTTACAATACTGCCATATATAGTATATTGTACTTTGAAAATGTTTTTTCCTTATACGTTATATAGGTCTGTAGAATAGTAAACCAGTGGTGTAAGACGTCTGCATTATGGCTGAAGGATATTGACAATATGATGAAGAACTTCAAAACAATCCTGACAGTAGTACCTTTTGTGATAATTGCATATTTGATATTATATAGCTATACCGATTGGGTAAACCTAAGGAAGGTAATGGCTTTGGCAGTGATGCTTACTCTAGTACTGGACCAATACCTCTAGTTATTAAGAGTGGGGGAATCTCTTTTTTGAATAATATAGAGTACCTATGATGGCTTGTGGTTTTTGTTTTCCGAAATAGGTTATTGTTCATAGTTACCCTCTCTTATATAGAAATATTATTTGTAAAGAAGAATATATTGCTATATATATTACTACTCAGAAGGTGTCTATAATCTATAAAAGAGAGCATGATAGAATGCAAACCTAGCTAAGCAATTCTACATATGGCTGTATAAATTGTTCTATTAGATATAGAATAGTCCATAAGCTGCAAATATCATTTCTTATCCATTTCTTATACTTTATACATATTAATATTTATTAAGTTTTAGATATATATATAATAGAATAGATTATATAAAGGTCAGATATATTTAATCTACGAATAGATAGAGTTAGTTGCAAGTCTAAGTAGTATAGTAGGATAGATAGAATAGCTATAGATAAAGTAGATAGACTTATTATACATTTTATTATAGCTCAAGTACAAGACCTCCAAAATGAATATGTTAACTAGTTACCTACTACATAATAATCTCTAGGTGACAAAGTAGACTAATTACCTACTAGACATGTACAGAATAGTATGTCAGGATAATATCAAAGGGATGGGAATAGGAAAGTGTGTACTTTTAGAATTGGCCTCATGTATATTATCTCTTCAATATATTTCTATCATATTCTGTAAAGTATATTTCATATATTACTACTATGATGGGCAATGCCAATAGTAGCACCACAGGCTGTTTAACAGAGTCTATACTATCACCAGAGTAATAGTGTATGCATGTTATTGGTTCTGCTAAGTTGAGGACTTAGAGGGTCTTTATAAATATATAGATTTCCTAAGCGGGAAGAGAATTAACAGGTGTGATATCTCTGTATTGAAGCTATCTAAGGCTTGTTGGAACTATGTCTGAAGTGATTTGATCTGAGAATCCCTCTTTAGAAGGGCTGAAAAGCTCAGTACTTATACTAGGCCCTAAGCCTTCTAAAGTCTAAAAAACATGTTTTCTGGCCACTACAGAATTGACTTGTCCATGAGTATAAATCTAGGTATATGAGGTAAAGCCTCTAGTACTTAGATATGTAGGTGTAGATGCATACTATAGTACTATATAAGAAAGGTGCATAAGGACCAAATATGCTTAAGGCAGTAGTATATAAAGTACTATGCTAGAAGTTAGTAGTATATGTGATATGTGCTAGGAAATGAGTTCTAAGATAATTATAGGCAATATTCTTCTATTATACGACCATACTTAAGAGAATTTCCTGCACTTATTGTCTTACCTAACATCAGGAAACATGTTAAGTTACTTTTGAAGCGTAGTACGGCAGAAACACTAGCAAAGGCAAACTGACAGTTGTGGACATGCACCCTATGGCAGTGATGTACCGACCTTACCTGTAGCCCTGGGATGCCTCCGGCCCACAGCCAGATGGTGTCCGAATGGCGTCAGAATACTAGCGGCCCCCTGGTTACACTTGGCGTCCTAGAGGAATTGCTGCCATCCAGGCGCTGGTGCTGGCTTGGGAGCTCTCAAATATTATTGCTAATGAAAGTGGAAGTAGTCCGAAATACAGGTGCAAGGATAACAGTTACAAACATCGCAATCTATCTAATGAATAGTAGAAGACCAATTTAACTTCCAAATCATCTATAGCAAATAGGTCTGACACAAGGAACAGTTAAATCATGTGATAGACTACTGTTTGCCATACCTTCCTCTATTCTTAATTCCCAATGATACTTAAAACAATAGGAAGGAAAATAGGATTGCCAGGTTATTTCAACTAGTAAGAATCAATACTTAATGAAAGCACTAAAGATATTTTCTGCAATGTTAGTAGCCATAGAGGTGAGCTCTAAAGTATCATGGCTGAGAGTGAGAATACTCTTTTGTTCAGTTTGCACAATTGACTTGAGGATGTTTAGAGTGTGATACTTCTTGTGTTTCTTGGAGAATCTTCATTAATTTAAAGTGTTGAAATTGTTTCCATTAGCTCAGAAGTTGTGAATAATTTCAAGACTGGTGGCTTTAAAGTTGATCCATGCATCATCATTCCTCCTGTAGCCTTTATATCATACCAGGTATTGATTCTTGCAAGTATGAGGAGCAGTACGATATTCAAGTAGCCTTTCGACTTCCTATCTGCCTTCTATTACTTTGCCAACATCAGTATGGAAGGTAGCTTACCTCTAGTGCCTCTGGCAACATTGGCACCCTTAGTAGAAGGTGACATTCTGGAAGGCAGTGATCGCGACCGTGGACGCCCGGACGCCATCGTTTCAAATTCCTAGTGTCAGAGCGCTACTAGGAGCCAAATATTAATCCGAAAATGTTAAAAATTGGTCCAAAATCATTGATATTTGGGCGCCCGGATGCCACTGATCAGGCCTGGTGGCATCATGACACCCTGAAAGCCCCGGCTTCTCTAGAGGCAGCAGCAAAACCACTGGCATTTGAGCACGACTGCCGGGCGTCATGGTGCCCAAATTTGGTTGCTAATGAAGTTGTTTCTCATATCGACTAGAGAAGCTGGTTGAAATGTTTTCCACATAAAGTTTAATCTTGCTAATGTGGAAGGTATTGTAAATAAGAGAAAGTCTACTCTCTGTTGACAGGTTGAGCACATAGTTGTTTTGCTTTTTGTTGACATGTTGGATGTGGAATGGTCTAACACAACTAGGCTTAAATTTCCTCCATGTGTTTAAGAGGTTGATGTTCTCTATAGGGAGAAGAATCTTTTGGCCAGCTGAAAAAAGTGGTAGAACTAACCCCTTCTTGTTAGCTTGTTTTGTCTATTTGACCTCGGAAGAGTATAGGTTGCGTGAAGTATCTTGATGATATTCCTCTGCAGAAGTATAAAGAGTGATCGGATAAGGCAAGAATAATGGAGCTACCTTTGCCTTAAAACTTAGGAGTGAAAATAATGGGCTGTGTTGTCTTACTGTGTTGACTCTCAAGTTCAGTTTGAAATGATTTTCTGAGAGTTTATGTAGCAATTCCTTCTCTTCAACCTTGGATACTAGTGCAGCTTGGAGGATGGCCTTGTTGGTAATTTCTGACTAACTGTCCATCTGAGGGTGGTATGTACTAGACAGTTGCAAGTTGATTCCCTCTCTTGCTGCCCAATCCTTGTAGTGATCTAATATAAAGAGAGTGTGTCATTCGAAAGAAATAAAATTAGGATAAACAATAAAAGAAGAACTATATAAATCAAAGATATCAAGGCACTTCTCAATAGTAAGGTTATCAGAAACTGGAATCAAAAATATATATCCTGATTGCTTACAAACAATCATGCAAAGTTTTGAAAAGCAAATCATATTATTATCTTCTAGAGAAATATTTAGGTATAAGGCAATCTACCAAATAAAACCAGAAGATATCTTAAGAAAATTCATAGTAACATTTATCTAGGCTCTTGCCGAAACATGTGACATCATTACTTGTTCTAGTGGTGGCTTGTTCGTATACTTCATGCTTCGATAGATCTTGGCACTTGCCAAGTATTCCTTCATAAGGCATGAAAATTGCTGGCAAATAAATTTATCAATCAACTATTTCAATATCTTTTCAACACCGTCATATGCCATAACATTATAAGCTTCCTTAATTGTGGCTTTGAGATAAATCTTCCCCTTCATATCGAATGTTCTTGTAATGACTAGCCTCCAATATCCTTTCTCATTGTTCATATTCAAGAAACTGTTGTCCTCACTTATTCCTTTCTTACCTAGTGTAGTGTTATAGAGTCGGCTCCAAATAGAGCATATACTACTATATACGATTTTATGATCCTTCATCTTATCATTAGTGTAAACGTGAGTAGTGAGATAGAAGTCATGGTTTTTTTTCGGGCTTTCTTAGATATTGTAGTATATTTTTACCATATTGTTCGCTGGCAAGATTATAAACTAAAAGTGGTTATCTGCCTTGCGTTTTGCCTCCCATGTTGATTTATAGTATCCTTCACTTTTGCAAAAGTGGTAACGAAGAGTGGCAGTCAGTGCAGGAGGAATTGACGTTTTATTTTGTCTTTAAGGATTGGGAACAGGATAGTTCTTCTTGCTGGTTGTATTGTTGTGTTCGTGTATGAACCGTACTCCTAGCACATATTTTATAGGAATAGTTGGGGATAGGAGAGTGTTTAGATCTGGATGAGCTCTGCTATTTTCTGCGGAAGCCATATTGTATTGAGATCTGATGGTGATTGGGGCAGAGAGGAAGGTATGTCTTTTCTCATTTGGTACAATCTTGATATTATAGTCTTAGGGATAATTTTATAAGTATTGTTGATCCTATGGGTTGTAGCGAGCAAAAGCAGGATTCTTAATTACCTATTCTTCCATAGTCCACATGTAGGTGCTGTTTGTAGCTTTCTTAATATTTAGTTCAGAAATGTTAATATTAGCAGTTTCAGAAGAGCAGGTGTTGTTGGGAGGAATAGTAGTAGCTTTTAATTTCCAAGATTCAGCCTACTTCGACTGAAATTCCTTCTCCTTCTGAAGAACTACCTTTGCTAGAGTACAGTCTAAACATATATGTTTGTAGGTTCTACAAACCAAGCATCTAGTGGTTGGAAAGTAGCAGTTCCAATTCTGGTGCCAGCTACTCCGTAAGCAGCAGTAGCAGTTATGGCAGTTTGTAACATGTTGCTTTCAGTACCACTTAAAGTATTTCTAGGTATTATCGATGATGTCAGTAATAATGGTGGGAACATTGTCCCTATTAGTAATAGCGAAGGCATTATCTATGAGAATTCTGATATAATGATATCTACTTACTTGATATTGTTTAACAACATGGAATTGAGAATCGAACTCATAGCTATCAAATATTTCTTTAGAGATAGTGAAGAGGGTATCCTCATCGGATTGCATTTCTTCCTTTTGTATATAATCATAGCCTTCGTCATTTTATTCATAGTTTTTGTTGTTCTCAATGTCTTGATAGGGATAAGAGGGGTGGTGATCTAGACTTACATTATATCTTGCACCCTTCATGTAGTCCCAGTCCATATCCTTGAAGTTGATACAGCCAAGGAAAACAATTGTGAAGTCTTCTAGTATAGAAGAGATAGGAAGGTTGTTTGTAGTGATAGAAGTATTATAAGGTTAGGTGTTATTTTCTGTTAGATCCATGCTTTATAGGATGAAGGCTTGTTTCTCTGAGGGCTCGAGAAAGTATTTATGCTTTCTGGATACAACATTTGCCAACGGATTCTCTTTTCCGACTTTGTGTTCTATAAGTAAGTCAAATTCTTATATATAAGCTTGCTATTGTAACGGAAGACCGTTTCTTATAATTGTCTTAGTACGCATTTCCTAGTACCTATCATGTATACCAGATAGCTCGAGCATAGTACCTTACGTACTATTACCTTGAGCGTATCCAGTCCTTATGTACTTTTCCTTTATCATGATGCATTACGCATCCACACCTGGATTTCTGAGTACTGGAGGCCTGACCTCACACACCTGTAATTATGGTCATGGAGGAGTGCTTTCTGGAACGGCCAGAAAGCAGGTGTTTCAGACTGCACAAGGCTTGGCGGTCAGTATAAGTATTGAGCCGTTCCGCCCTTCTGAAGGAGGATTCTCAGATCAGATCACTTCAGACAGAGTTCAGACAAGCCTTAGATAGCTTCAATACAGAGAGATTACACCTGTTAATTCTCTTCCTGCTTG
>Ga0307511_10007509_pt1 | contig 10960 bp, 12 predicted proteins | sample 13_EM_MG_FD_200266 | JGI IMG/M metagenome (GOLD analysis project Ga0307511, IMG submission 200266) | Populus trichocarpa ectomycorrhiza microbial communities from riparian zone in the Pacific Northwest, United States - 13_EM | ecosystem: Host-associated > Plants > Roots > Unclassified | place... | reverse complement strand
TCCCGACCGCGAGGCCTGGGCCGTCTTCAAGACCCTGCCGAAGGGCCAGCCGATCAACATGCTGAACCTGATCAAGCTGAAGCCGCGCGCCGAGTACCCGGCGGACCACCCCGACCACGGCAAGGGCCTCACCGGCCTGGACGCCTATCGCGCCTACGGCCGCACCTCCGCCGAGGTGTTCGCCCGCGTCGGCGGCCAGCAGATCTGGGTGGGCCGGCCGCAGGTGATGGTGACCGGCCCGGGCGCCGAAGCCTGGGACCTGGCCTTCATCGCACAATACCCGGACGCCGAGGCCTTCATCGCCATGGTCCGCGACCCCGAGTACCGCGAGCACGTGAAGCACCGCACGGCCGGCGTCGCCGACTCCCGCCTGCTCTGCCTCTTCCCGACCGAGCCGGGCGAAGGGTTCGGGGAATGACCGTGCGCGCGCTCTTCGCCGCTATCGCCGCCCTCTTCGTCGCCGGCGCAGCTCAGGCGGCCACCGTCGTCGACCACATCCAGGTCGCCGCGTCGGACCTCGCCGCCGGCAGCCGCGCGGTGGCCGAGCTGACCGGCGTCACCCCGCAGGTCGGCGGCGTGCATCCCGGCCGCGGCACCGCCAACGCGCTGATGTCGCTGGGCCCACGGACCTACCTTGAAGTGATCACGCCGGCCCCCGGCCAGCCGGCCACGACGCCGATGGCGCAGGAGCTGGCGGGCGTCAAAGGCATCGGCGTGCGCACCTTCGCCGTCGCCGCCTCCGACCTGGACGCCGTGGCCGCCGCCGCCCGCAAGGCCGGGCTCGGCGTCGACGGACCCACGCCGGGCTCGCGCCAGACGCCGCAGGGCCAGCTGCTGAAGTGGCGCGCGTTGACCCCCACCAGCCCCGAGTTCGGCCTGTTCATCCCGTTCTTCATCGACTGGGGCGACACGGTACATCCGGCGACGACCTCGCCCGCCGGCGCGACGTTCACCCGCCTGCGCGTCATCCACCCCAAGGCCGCCGAGCTGCGCCGGATCTACGCCGCCCTCGGCCTCGACATCGAGGTCACCCAGGGCGCCGAGCCGCAGATGATCCTGGAGATCAGCGGGCCGAAGGGCGCCGCCACCATCGGCGGCGAACGCCACTGACCCTGGCAGGAAAGCCGGGGAAGATTGGCATTCCGGCCGCACCAGTTCGGCGGCATGCTCACGCCATGCTGACGCTCCGCCCCAACTGCGAATGCTGCGACCGCGACCTGCCGGCCGACAGCCCGCTCGCCCGCATCTGCACCTACGAGTGCACCTTCTGCGCCGACTGCGTGGAGACCCGCCTCGGCGGGGCCTGCCCCAACTGCGGCGGCAACCTGGTGGAACGTCCGATCCGCCCGCCGGCCATGCTGGCCCGGCATCCGGCGTCCACCGAGCGGGTGACCAAACCGCACAAGGCCTGCGCGGCCTAGACTCCGCCGCGCGGTCGGCTAAGAGCGCCGGCCATGCGCATCACCACAGTCGGCCTCGATGCCGACGACACCCTCTGGCACAACGAGACCATCTTCCGCCTCACCCAGGCGCGGTTGCGCGCGATGCTGGCCGACTTCGCGCCGGCCGAGGCCTTCGACACCACCCTGGCGGCGGTCGAGCGGCGCAACCTGCGGCTCTACGGGTACGGCGTGAAGGGCTTCACGCTGTCGATGATCGAGACCGCCATGGAGCTCACCGGCAACGCCCCGCCCGGGCCGCTGATCGCCGACATCCTGGCCGCCGGGCGCGAGATGCTGGGCCACCCGGTCGAGCCCCTGCCTGGTGTCGAACAGGCGCTGGCCGAACTCGTCGACTACCGCCTGGTGCTGATCACCAAGGGCGACCTGCTGCACCAGGAGCAGAAGCTGGCCGCCTCGGGCCTGGGCGACCTGTTCGCCGCCGTCGAGATCGTCAGCGAGAAGGACGCCTCGACCTACGAGCGCGTCTTCGCCCGCCACGGCACAGGCGCGGCGGAAGCCGTCATGGCCGGCAACTCCCTGCGCTCCGACGTCCTGCCCGCCCTCGACGCCGGCGCCTACGCCGCCCACATCCCCTACGAAATCACCTGGGCCCACGAACTCGCCGACACCCCCGAAAACCACCCGCGGTTCGCTGAGTTGCCAAGCATCTCCGCCCTACCGGGTTGGGTGCGGAGCCTCAGCTAGAGTTGGAACCGCGGAAAACGCGGAATTCGCGGAAACACGCTGAAGCGCGAAGCGCTCGATCTCAACACTGGGCGCGGCTCCGAAGTTGACGAGCAAGCCGACCTTCATACCGGACGCGCGCAGGTAATTGATGGTTTGCGCCCGATGCTCGGGCGCAAGCGCGCGGACCGCCTTCAGCTCGAGAACGATCTCGCCGTAGCAAACGAGGTCCGCGACATAAGTCTGACGAAGAGCGATACCTATGTACGATATCGGCAGCCGCTTCATGGCCTCGAAGGGAATCCCGCGACGCGCCAGCTCGAGGGAAAGGCATTCCTGATAGACTGCTTCAAGGAAGCCTGGCCCCATCGCGCGATAGACTTGAAACACCGCACCGCGGATGCGGAAGGTCTCATCCCTGAAGAGAAGCTCGTCAGTCGGATCCATTCCTGATGATGTCACGTCACGGGAACAATACAAGAACACTTCCGCGAATTCCGCGTTTTCCGCGGTTCAAATCTGACGATGTCACAACCGCACCGTCGCCTCCGTCCTAGCTCCAGACCCCCGGAGCAAGGACCGCATGCACAGTTGGGACAGGTACCTCGCCGCCCTGATGGCGCTGGCGTTCGTCGCTAATGGGGTCGCCATGCTGGGCGTGCCGTTGACCTGGTACGACACGGTGCCGGGGGTGCCGACCACCGGGCCGTTCAATCCGCACTTCGTCCGCGACATCGGCGCCGTCTACCTGATGTGCGCCGCCGGGCTCGGCTGGTTCGCCTGGCGCCCGGCGCAAGGGTGGCCGGCGCTGGCGGCGGCGGCGACGTGGCTCACCCTGCACGCCTGCGTGCACGTCTACGACGCCACCTGCGGCGCCTCCCCGCTCGCCGACGTGCAGCGCGATTTCGTCGGCGTCTACCTGTTCGCGGCGATCCCGCTGGCGCTCGCCCTCTTCCGCCGACCGAAAGGAGCCTGACCCATGCTCAAAGCCATCTTCTCCCGCGTCATCGACGGCTTCGAACGCCAGTGGGGTTACGACGCCAGCTACATGCGCCACATGCTGCGCGCCAGCACCACGTCGTTCTGGAAGTTCGGCTTCGCCACCAGCGTCGCCGATCGCAAGGCCGCCCCGGCCGAGGCCCTGGCGGCGGCCGGCATCGTCGGCACGCTGGCCGAGGACTGCGGGCCCTGCACCCAGATCGGCGTCGACATGGCCGTCGCCGGCGGCATGAACCCGGACGTGCTGCGCGCCATCCTGGCCGGCGACGAAGCAGCCATGGGTGAGACCGCCGCGCTCGCCTGGCGCTTCGCCCGCGCCAGCCTGGCCCGCGACCTGGAGACGGTCGATCCGCTGCGCGACGAGATCGTCCGCCGCTGGGGCGACAAGGCGCTGGTCGCCATCAGCCTTACCCTGATGACCTCGCGGATGTATCCGACGCTCAAGTACGCCCTGGGCTACGGCAAGGCGTGCTCCAAGGTCGTGGTGGCCGGCACGGCCATGGCGCCCCACCCCATCGCGACGACGCCGCTGGCGGCGTAGGATGACGGCCATGGATGCGACGCTCACCGACGCCTTCGAGCAGAACCGGCCGCGCCTGAAGAGGCTGGCCTACCGGATGCTGGGCTCGGTCTCCGAGGCCGAGGACGCGGTGCAGGACGCCTGGCTGCGCTGGCAGCGCGCCGGCGAGGGCGTCACCGACCCCGCCGCCTGGCTGGTGCGCGCCACCACGCGCCTGTGCATCGACCGCCTGCGCGCCGCCAAGGCCGAGCGTGAGGCCTACAAGGGCCCCTGGCTGCCCGAACCCCTGATCGAGCCCCTGACCGACGATCCGGTCGAGCGTGCCGAGGACGTCTCGGTGGCCTTCCTGCTGGCCCTGGAGCGCCTGTCGCCCCTGGAGCGGGCGGTGTTCCTGCTGCATGACGTGTTCGAGACCGACTACGCCGAGGTCGCCAACACCCTGGACCGCTCCGAAGCCGCGGTCCGCCAGCTGGCCAGTCGGGCCCGCGAGCACGTGCGCGACGCCCGCCCGCGCTTCACGGTCGACCAGGCCCACGCGATGAAGCTGGCCGCCGCGTTCGCCACTGCCGCCCACAACGCCGACGTTTCGGCCCTGTCCGAGCTGCTGGCCGAGGACGCGGTGATGGTCACCGACGGCGGCGGCAAGCGGAAGGCGGCGCTGCGCGTGCTGGTCGGCCGCGCCGACATCATCCGCCTGCTGGAGGGCCTGCGCTGGCGCCATGGCGCGCCCCTGTACGAACACTTCGAGGCCGTGCGCATCAACGGCCTCCCCGGCCTGATCCTACGCCTCTACGACGGCCCGGAGACCCTGGCCTTCGAACCCGGCCCCGACGGCCGCATCGCCGCCATCTACGCCATGCGCAACCCCGACAAACTGGCCCACATCTGAGATGCGGCGAAGCCGCAAGAATTATTGAACCGCGAACCCACGCGAAAGCACGCGAACGGGTCGCAGGCGCGGTAGCGGCAGCGAGTGTGCGAGCAGCTCGAGGAGCCCAACCTGTAGCTTCGTCGCCCGCAGATAGTTCAGGATTTGCGCCCGATGCTCGGGCGCGATCTCGCGCGCAGCCTTCAATTCGACGATCACTCGATCGAAGCAAATGAAGTCCGGCGAATACGTTTGGACGAGCGGAACGCCATTGTAGCTCAGCTGTAGCCTGGGCATGGCGCGGAACGGGATTTCGCGGGCCGCGAATTCGAGTCCAAGGCACTCCTGGTATACGGCTTCCAGAAAGCCCGAACCCATGATGCGGCTGACTTCGAAAACAGCGCCTTGGATGCGGAAGACGTCTTCCGCGTGGATGATCTTGTCAGGTGCCCAGCTTACCTCGACACAAGAACGTATCAAGAACATTCGAACGCCCGACCCCGCCGAGAGGAGTCGGGCGCTCAGGAGCCCTACGGCATCAGCACCGTGTCGACGACGTGGATCACGCCGTTGGACTGGAAGACGTTGGCGATCGTCACCTTGGACATGCCGCCCTTGGCGTCGGTCAGCCAGATGGCGCCGTTCTTGGAGGTGGCGACCAGGTTCTCGCCCTGCACGGTCTTCAGCATCGCCTTGCCGCCGCCGGCCTTGATCTTGGCGGCGATGTCCATCGACGACATGCGCCCGGCGACCACGTGGTAGGTCAGCACCGTGGTCAGCGTGCCTTTGTTCTCGGGCTTCACCAGGCTGTCCACCGTGCCGGCCGGCAGCTTGGCGAAGGCGGCGTTGGTGGGGGCGAACACCGTGAACGGGCCGGGGCTGGACAGCGTGTCCACCAGGCCGGCGGCCTTCACCGCGGCGACCAGGGTGGTGTGGTCCTTCGAGTTGACGGCGTTCTGGACGATGTTCTTGGACGGGTACATGGCGGCGCCGCCGACCATCACCGTCTTTTCCATCTGGGCAGACGCAAAGGTTCCGCCCACCGTAGCCATGACAAGACCAGCCACGAGCGTGGCGATTACCTTGCGGGACATTCGACTAACTTCCTCGAGTTGCATTCGCCTCAACCGGCGATGCTAGCAATACTGAGGAACCCACCCGTTCAGATGCGGCCGACGGACCCCGTTTTCGCAGACCCGCAGCCCGAATTCGCCGAGCCCGGATCCGCGCACGAAAAAAGCGCCGGCAAGCCGGCGCTTTCTGCGTTCGGATGGCCCGACTGGCTAGACCGGCGAGAGCTGGCCGGCGCCCACGACGGGACCTTGCGGGCCGTTGGGGTCGGTCGAGCCGCCCGGCGCCTCGATGGAGACGGCCAGGGTCTGGTCCGGCAGCATCTGGCCGGCCAGGTCGACCTTCACCGGGATCATCTTCGACTTGCCGGGCTCCAGGAAGCCCACCGCCTTGGGGTGCTCCTTGCCGGCGATCAGCCAAAGTTCCTGCACCTTGCCGGGATGGGCGTCCGCGGGCAGCAGCGAGGTGACGATGATCGCCTTGCGGTCGGGGTCGTAGGACGCCACGAACAGCGGCACGGCCTTGCCCGATGTGCTGGTGAGACTGGCGGAGATCAGTTGGCCTTGCGGCGGCAGCACCGTGGTGTTGGTGACGACCTTCGCCGGCTGGGCGATCAGCACCACCAGCGCCGCGACACTGGCCGCGGCCAGGCCGTAGCCGCCCATGGCGGAGTTGCGCCAGAAACGCACGCGGCTCACCTCGCCGTTGTCGTTGGCCGGCAGGCTGCGTTCGATACGCCGCCACAGTTCATGCGGCACAGGCACCGCCGCGATGGCGTCCGCCATCGGGGCCAGGCGCTCTCGCCATGCTTCCACCTGGGCGGCGAAAGCGGGCTCACGCGCCATCCTGGCTTCCGCTTCACCGCGCTCCCGCGCGTTGAGTACGCCCAGGGCGTGCTCGGCCGCGAAGGCCTCGGCTTCGGACAGGTCAGGGGCTTCACTCATGCTTCAAGACATCCCTTGAGTTTCGCCAATCCTCGACGGATCCAACTCTTGACCGTCCCAAGCGGAGCATCCATCCGCCGAGCGAGCGCCTCATAGGTCACGCCTTCAAAGAAGGCGGTGCGAATAACCTTTTCGGTACGCTCATCGAGTTCCGAAAGGCAGCCGTGCAGTCTGTTCCGATCGTCGGCGGCTGACAGCAGCGTCTCTGCGCTGTCCGCCCCGTCGGCGATCTCCAAGTCGTCCACCTGGTCGGCGTAAGCCATGGGTCCCCGGGCGCGCAGCCGGTCGATAGCCCGGTTGCGTGCGATCGTTGACAGCCATGTCATCACGCTCGCCCGGGCCGCATCAAAACGGTCCGCGCGACGCCAGATGGTGACATAAACGTCCTGCAAGACGTCCTCACTTTCCTCGCGGTCGGAAAGGATACGCAGGCACACCCCAAAAAGCTTCGCCGAGGTGGCGTCGTACAATTGTCGCAGGGCCTCGCGGTCGCCGGCGGCGACGCGGCTCATGAGCGGCGTGAGGATGTCTGAGGTCGTCGCGGCGGCGGCCAAGGTCGTCCCTAAGGTTGAGTCCGCGTTCAGCGAACCTGATGCCCGGAAGCTGCCCGTCTAAGGGGAAAGACGCAAGTACGGGGGCGTCACATTCCCTCCCCGCCCTGGGGAGGGACAGCTCGGCGAAGCCGAGCCGGGTCGGGAAGTGTGGCGCAGGTTCTGTGAGGTCGGGGAGGATCGTGACTCCCCCACCCTGACCGCTGGCGCGGCCTGTCCCTCCCCATGGCGGGGAGGGAATGAGGGTCCTCAGGCTGCGGCGGCCTGCCGCAGGGTGGCCTTGCGGGTGGCGGCGCGCTTTTCCTTCGCGCGGTCCATGCGGATCTGGCGGCGCTCGGCGTCGGCTTCTTCAAGGGCCGGCAACAGGCCCTCGGCGGCGACCCGCTGCTTCTCGTCGCCCTGCTCCAGAAGGCGGCGCGCATTGGCGAGCAGGTTGGCCACCTCCTCGTCGCTCAGCGTCGGGATTCTTTCCAGCAGGCTCATGGGCGCTCCACAAAACTTCGGCGCCGTGGGTTCGGCGCTCAGAGTGATAGCGCCCGAGCGGCCCGCTAGTTGCGTGATTCGGCTCGGAAATTTCTCGGAACCGAAACGCCGTTCCGGACTTCTCGGCGACTTCGCCGTGAGCGGCCTTGCGCGCACGGCCCCGCCCCTCTAAACGGCGCGCTTAACCTGCAGACCTGACCTTTGCGGCGGCGCCTCCCCGGAGTCGCGCCGACGCCCGCGCGCGAGACGTAATGCCCAAACGCACCGACATTTCCTCGATCCTGATCATCGGCGCGGGGCCGATCGTGATCGGTCAGGCCTGCGAGTTCGACTATTCCGGCGTCCAGGCCTGCAAGGCCCTGCGCGCCGAGGGCTACCGGATCGTGCTGGTCAACTCGAACCCGGCGACGATCATGACCGATCCCAACGTCGCCGACGCCACCTACATCGAGCCGATCACCCCGGAGATGGTCGAGAAGATCATCGCCAAGGAACGGCCGGACGCGCTGCTCCCGACCATGGGCGGCCAGACGGCGCTCAACACCGCGCTCGCTCTAGAAAGCATGGGCGTCCTGAAGAAGTACGGGGTCGAGATGATCGGGGCCAAGGCCGACGTCATCGACAAGGCCGAGGACCGCCAGAAATTCCGCAACGCCATGGATTCCATCGGCCTGGAGAGCCCCAAGTCCAAGGCCGCCCACGATATGGACGAGGCCCTGGAGGGGCTGGAGTTCGTGGGCCTGCCGGCGATCATCCGCCCGTCGTTCACGCTGGCCGGCACCGGCGGCGGCATCGCCTACAACGTCGAAGAATTCCGCGAGATCGTGGAGCGCGGCCTGGACCTGTCGCCCACCACCGAGGTGCTGATCGAGGAGAGCGTGCTCGGCTGGAAAGAGTACGAGATGGAGGTGGTCCGCGATAAGGCCGACAACTGCATCATCGTCTGCTCCATCGAGAACATCGACCCGATGGGCGTGCACACCGGCGACAGCATCACTGTCGCCCCCGCCCTGACGCTGACGGACAAGGAATACCAGTGGATGCGCCGCGCCTCGATCGCGGTGCTGCGGGAGATCGGCGTCGAGACCGGCGGCTCCAACGTCCAGTTCGCGGTGAACCCCGCCGACGGCCGCATGGTGGTCATCGAGATGAACCCGCGGGTCAGCCGCTCGTCGGCGCTCGCCTCCAAGGCCACCGGCTTCCCGATCGCCAAGGTCGCCGCCCGCCTGGCCGTCGGCTACACCCTCGACGAGCTGATGAACGACATCACCGGCGCCACCCCGGCCTCGTTCGAACCCAGCATCGACTACGTCGTCACCAAGATCCCCCGCTTCGCCTTCGAGAAGTACCCGGGGTCCGAGCCGCACCTGACCACCTCGATGAAGTCGGTGGGCGAGGTCATGGCCATCGGCCGCACCTTCGCCGAGAGCCTGCAGAAGGCGCTCCGCGGCCTGGAGACCGGCCTGACCGGCCTCGACGAGATCGCCATCGAGGGCGGCGACGACCACGAGACGGTGCAGCGCGCCCTCTCCGAGCCCACGCCAGACCGCCTGCGCGTCATCGCCCAGGCCTTCCGCCACGGCCTCAGCGTCGAGCAGGTGAACGCCGCCTGTTCCTACGAGCCTTGGTTCCTGCGCCAGATCCAGGCCCTGGTGGCCGAGGAAGCGACCGTCCGCGCCCAGGGCCTGCCCGCCGACGCCGCCGGCCTGCGCCGGCTGAAGGCGCTGGGCTTCTCCGACGCCCGCCTCGCCAAGCTGGTCCATTCCACCGAGACCGAGGTCCGCGCCGCCCGCCGCGCCCTGGGCGTACGCCCGGTGTTCAAGCGCATCGACACTTGCGCCGGCGAGTTCCGCGCCGAGACGCCGTACATGTACTCGACCTACGAGACCGGCGCCCTTGGCCAGGAGCCCGACTGCGAGAGCGATCCGTCCGACCGGCAGAAGGCCATCATCCTCGGCGGCGGCCCCAACCGCATCGGCCAGGGCATCGAGTTCGACTACTGCTGCTGCCACGCCGCCTTCGCGCTCGACGAGATCGGCGTCGAGTCGATCATGGTCAACTGCAACCCCGAGACCGTCTCGACCGACTACGACACCTCCGACCGCCTCTACTTCGAGCCGCTGACGGCCGAGGATGTGCTGGAGCTGATCCACGTCGAGCAGTCCAAGGGCACGCTGCTGGGCGTCATCGTCCAGTTCGGCGGCCAGACGCCGCTGAAGCTGGCCCAGCCGCTGGAGGACGCCGGCATCCCGATCCTGGGCACCAGCCCCGACGCCATCGACCTGGCCGAGGACCGCGAGCGGTTCCAGCAGCTGCTGCACAAGCTGGAGATCGCCCAGCCGATCAACGCCATCGCCCGCTCGCGCGACGAAGCCTTCGCCGGCGCCCACCAGGTCGGCTATCCGGTGGTCATCCGCCCCTCCTACGTGCTGGGCGGCCGCGCCATGGAGATCGTGCGCGATGACGAGCAGCTCGAGCGCTACATCACCACCGCCGTGCAGGTCTCGGGCGACAGCCCGGTCCTGATCGACCAGTACCTCAGCCGCGCCACCGAGGTGGACGTGGACGCCCTCTGCGATAGCACCGGCGCGGTCTTCGTGGCCGGCGTCATGGAGCACATCGAGGAAGCCGGCGTGCACTCCGGCGACAGCGCCTGTTCCCTGCCGCCCTTCTCGCTGCGCCCCGAAACCATCGCCGAGCTGAAGCGCCAGACCGAGGCCATGGCCCGGGCGCTGGAGGTCCGCGGCCTGATGAACGTCCAGTTCGCCATCGAGGAGCCGATGAGCGCCAACCCGCGCATCTTCGTCCTGGAGGTCAACCCGCGCGCCAGCCGCACGGTGCCGTTCGTGGCCAAGACCATCGGCCAGCCGGTGGCCGCCATCGCCGCCAAGCTGATGGCCGGCAAGCCGCTCAGCGACTTCAACCTGACGGACAAGCCCTACAACCACATCGCGGTGAAGGAGGCGGTGTTCCCCTTCGCCCGCTTCGCCGGCGTCGACACCATCCTGGGTCCCGAGATGCGCTCCACCGGCGAGGTGATGGGCCTGGACTGGATCCGCCCGGGCGAAGGCCCCGGCCCCGCCTTCGCCCGTGCCTTCGCCAAGAGCCAGCTGGGCGGCGGCACCGTGCTGCCGGCCAGAGGCTGCCTGTTCGTCTCGGTGAAGGACGCCGACAAGGACTGGATCCTGGAGCCCGTGCGCCTGATGCTGGGCCAGGGCTTTCGCGTGCTGGCCACCCACGGCACCGCGGCCTACCTCGCCGAGAAGGGCCTGAAGGTCGAGCTGGTCAAGAAGGTGCTGGAGGGCCGGCCGCACATCGTCGACGAGATGAAGAACGGCGGCGTGCAGATCGTCTTCAACACCACCGAGGGCAAGCAGTCGCTGAAGGACAGCTTCGAG